>Ga0315913_1000419_pt1 | contig 37065 bp, 16 predicted proteins | sample MpolsnodulesMG_FD_207736 | JGI IMG/M metagenome (GOLD analysis project Ga0315913, IMG submission 207736) | Medicago polymorpha root nodule microbial communities from Los Angeles, California, United States - small nodules | ecosystem: Host-associated > Plants > Roots > Nodule | place: USA...
TTGGATTGGGAATTTGTTTAGTTACCATTTCTGTCTATTTCCATCATTCTTCACTTTTTATTATCATATTTTATCCAACATTCACAAAAATACAAAACTAAAATTACAACTTTTTTTATCCTTTATATTCCACAATGACTTTATTATTCTTTTCAAGAGAGAGAATTTTAGGATCACATCAAGATGGGATAGAGAGGATCCGAGATAGTGTTGCATTTTTGACTGCAGCACCTAAAAGCAAAGAATATTTTGAGTCGACAATCAATCAATTGAAAATCTCTTGCACCAAGAAATTGGTACCAGATGGAATTCCACTTACAAGATGCTTAAAGTTGTCATTTTGTATGAAGATGTATTTAATAGATTAGCAATTCGGAGAACTAGGTACACTTGTTTGCCAACAAGTTCACAATGGAAATTTGCAAAAGATATGTGGAAAATTGAAATTGTTCAATTCTATCACTGAAGTGTTTTTTGGCACTAAGTATTCAACTTCCAATGAATACTTTTCAAAGATTGGTGAGGTCAAAGAAGCAATACTTAAGTGGATTGAATCCTCTGATGAATTGATCAAAAAAATGGCTGACAACATGTTGGTATAGTTTGATAAATATTGGAGTGTGATTCATGAAATAATGTGAGTCATTGCTATTTTGGATCCTAGGTACAAAACTGATTTGCTTGAATATTATTACGGAATCTTCTATGGAAATTATGTTGATCATCAAGTTAAGTCAATCTAATTATTGTGTTATGACTTGCTTTATGATTATCAATTGAGAATGAATGAATAATGTGATTCTAGTGGTGATTCTCAAATGTTGGATGCTCATGTTGGTAATGTTGGCAATGATGGTTTGAAAAACTTTGATTTGTTTCTAATTAGGAAAAAAAGAGCTAGAACTTCATGTGTTAGAACGGAGTTGGATGTTTATTTAGATGAGGAAGTTTTACCAAGAAGTCCAAATTTTGATATTTTATATGGTGGAAGTTAAATGTTTATATTCTAACTTTTATTTTTCAATATAGATGAACTAAGTGGTGTTTCTTCTGTTTCAATCTTTCGTCTTGAAGATGATGATTTTTAGTAAACATGTTCATTTGGAGCTTTTTTTGTTTTGATGATTTGGAATCCTTTGTTGTTTTGAATGTGTATTGGTTCCCAGCTGTAATGATATTTAGAAAAAACTTGAAGATGTTGTGAGCTCTTTAGAAGCTTTTGTTGTTTTGAATATGGATTGGTTATGAGGTGTAATGATATTTTGACAGAACTTGAAGTTGTTATGAGCTCTTTAGAAGCTTTTGTTTTAATGATCTTGAAACTAACTAGGGATATACTTTGTAACCTCTTTAAAAATAGATTTATTATATGGTTACTCGTTGGAAACAAGTTTATTAAAGTTATCTTGCTCTTTTAAAAAATGTTTATTAGATCTTTTTGTTTCTGTGAAAAAAATATGAAAAAACATGTTTTTTTAACTACAGTTTTCGCGGGTGGGGGTTGGGACAAGGCAGGGAAACTCGTCCCCATTGTCATTTTCATGTATATATAGATATATAGAAAAGTAGTTAGTATGTCCATTGTGTGTATGAATATTACTAAAATATCATTTTGTATTGGCAGTATCAAAAAATGTATATTTGAAAAAATGATAAAAGTATGCATTGATAATTTGTAACGGAATTCATAATATATTTAGAAATAGAGGTAATATTATAAATCGCATACCTTTTTAGTGAAAGAGTTGAAGTAATGGAACGACTGTGTCTACCACTAGCTGTCTACATTGTACAGAGACACACGACCTTGTTTTAAGCTGTGTGGGCATATGTGTTACTTAAGCCCTTCAAATTTGGAGTCATCAATTGTATGCAAGGGAGGCCACATGTATAAACAATGCCATGGGTCTTTAATTCTTTTCTACTACATACATTTTGACGCCATTCACTTCCATTGTGTCATGCACTCATTACTCTCTACCCTTCACCTTCTCTTCGAGCAAATGCAGAGAAAATTCGTTCGCCAATTTTGAAGTGAAATTCATCTTCTTTAGGAGCATGCCTCCTGCTGTTGTAATCTATGGTGAACAATGTAAATGGCGAAGGAAAGGAAAGCACATATAGCATCATTCATTTTAAAAATGTAGAAACTAAAGATTAAAGAATAGCATCAAAAACACAATGAGTGGGAGGGAGGTGAGTCTTATTAAAAACTAGCGCGGGTGAGTTTTATTTTATGACTACAAGAGCAGTCAATGCAATTTTCCCAGTAGTTTGATATGTGCATCTCTATACAAATGCTTAAAATATAAAAGTAAAGAAATTATAAAAGGCAATTAGTAGTATTATAACTGTGACTGATAAAAATGAGTGCCCGAGTACAATACTGTATTAAAATCTCTGTTCTTCATTGATAAGGAACCGTGACCCAGAAGAAAGACGCCAATAAATTTATCTATATAATTTCTTCAAAACCAGTCATATTGAAATAACGAAAGTGACTATACTGGGGATTTATCTGCATATCTATAATCAAGATGGAGATTTCCCCTTCATCATTCCACTAGCTCTTTTTGTCTTCTCTTTTTCTAAAAAAAATAAATAAATAAATCCTCCAAGGCCATTCTTAAAAAAAGGTTCTTTTTGGCTTCTCTTCTTTTTCTAAAATAAATAAATAAATCCTCCATGGTTATTCAAAAAGGTGCAGACTGGACACTGAAGACTGGAAACCAAAGGTCATTGGCCAGCATATATATTAAATTTATAAACTTTTGTATCTTACAACTATATCCAGTCCACAGACTATCTTGAGACCCACTTCAAAATTGTAACCACGTCCGAAAATCAAATGCTCCTCCAATTCAGGGCCTCCTGAAGCTTGGAAGTTTACCAAGTTCACATGCCCCCAGCTCCTACCTGAAGAAATTAACATGAAGTTGTATTTCCAATACATCAAAACGACCTAAAATAGCACAAAAAACCCAAGGAAGAAAAAGAAAATGCTCACAATCAAGTCAGAAGGTGTGTCCATTTACCGTGTATTTACTTTGAATATTCCCTGCATTATTGCTCTTGCTTTTTCTACATCAGGTTTGCCTCTTGCATGATGTGCCATACATTCCTTTGGTTGAGACACATACCTGTTTGCTGAATTTCTCATTATTTTCTTTATGTAACTTTGGTTCTTGTCGGGGCATCTGTCGGGAAAAACAACAAAGTTTATAAAATTAGGGTTAAAAAATACCAAGAAACGGGAAAAACAACAAAGTTTATAAAATTAGGGTTAAAAAATACCAAGAAACAAGAGCTCATTAACCATATTACAATATTCAACTTTTTTCTTTTTCTGCTCTAAGCTAAAACATCATATATGACTGGTTTTCTTCCTTCTTCCGTGGTGGCTAGGATCTAAAAAATTATGGTTACTATAGAACTAGATATAAAAACCCATGCTTTTAAATACTGAACATTCTAAGTTTCTAACAAATGACCATTTGGGGAAAAAATAACAATAATGCCATTAAAGCGGGAAACTATTTCCAAAAGACTGATGTGTGGTAATCTTCTCAAGAAATGATGCTTGGTTAAGCTTTTAAAAGAAGTGATTTTAAAGTTGTGCACAAAAGTGATTTATTTCTCAAGGTTTTCCATAAAGAATACCAGTTGTCTCTTCAAATCTTTAATGCTATGCTATCTCCAATATCCAAGAGATCTGCCGTCCAAGAAATGCCCTGAGACCATATGACAAAGGTTCCTGGAAGTCAAAGCAAAATACATATTCATATTTACACACGAACAAAGAACACCAAAGGCATGTAAATCAAAGCGGAAAAGAAGATGGATGATAAGATATATATTTGATGCTTGACTATATCACTCTGTCTCTTGTTATAAAATATGGATGCGTGAATAGTTTGGGCTGGCTTGAGTTGAACACCAAATAAGCAACATCACTAAATCTATAAAGGGCAACCTGGTGCACTAAAGCTCCCGCATACGCAGGGTCCGGGAAGGGGTCCGCAACATCACTAAATCTATAATTCACAGAAATTAGTAATCAAATCCAACAAATTTGATAGAGCATACACATCTAGCACATGATCAAAAGCAGAAAATAAATCTACACCGTGACAACATGTATCCATTGGATCACTGACAGAAGAAAATGAAATATTACTCCATCCATCCCAAAATATAGGAGCTTCATTATTTGTCCCATTTTAATTTTATAAGACTTGTTTGAAATTGTCTATTGCATTAATGATTTTTTACCACAATAACGCCCTTATTTAATTCACATTTTTTTGGTAATTTACCAACACATTCTTTTTTGGCAAGACAGTTTTGCCAATAAATTCAATACAATGGTAATTTGGGTAAAATGATACAAATTGTAGACAATTTTAATGCTTTAAATAAATTAATTAATTTCCTAGGTAGGAGTTTTTAGTTAAAAAGCTCTTATATTTTTTAACAGCATGAGTACGTCGATTTATTATATAAAACTATATGAAGAGGAGATTGACGTAACAGATGGAGTAGCAGCCGTGCGAATCAGCCGCTTGCACATACAAGGTAAAGCTACCTACAATAGATTTGCACTGGGTCCAACCATTCCCTGAAACCCCACTAAGCACTCTTATGGCACTAGGTTGCTCTTTTGTGTAAAACCAATAGGTTATGTTATGTTATGCAGTAACATTATGCAGCACAATGTTAATAGAAATCTTCTTTAAAAAAAGGACAAAGCACAACTATAGAAAGATAAGATATCTTCCAAAACAGAAAATAAAGAATACTCGGTACCAGAAGAGATCTAAAATGCTGTAAAGCTGAACAATCTCTTGTGCATTTATGAAAAGACGACTCCTTTGAAAGACATTGACAAAAAACCAGAGAGACCACTAACACAATCTTATCTATCCTACAGAAAATTGAGGGGGAATAGACACACACTTAGAATGAGCATTCCCCTTATATCCAAATCATGAGCATTCCCCTTATATCCAAATCATGAGCATCCGCCCCAAAGTAGAACATATTCATTGCACACCAAAATTCCCAAAATGTGGTCATAAATAGACAAATTACAGTGCAAGATCTATTGTCACAGGAAAAAGACCAGCGTGAAAGAAAAGTAAAAAAAAAAGAGACAACAGGAATCCAAAATCCAAATTCTTCCATCAGGACTAACAGAGTACTAAGCATTATCATGTAAAATTGGAATAATACTGAAAAAGCATATCATATACATGAATAATTAGCACGAAACAAAATGAGTTTTTTAATTACCAAGTGCAATAGCATGAATAACATAGAGCACCCTAACGAGATAGATAACCCAAGGGTGGTCGAGTTTAAGACATTAAATCCTAGTTAAACAGGTTTCCTAAAATCAACTATTTAAAAATATGACAGATTCCCCAAATCACCAGGAAAGAAATATTCTATCCCTATATTCCAATTCAATTCATTCTTCATCGATTATAAACACCAAATAAAAATATCTGAGAATGGCACATGCATAAAACAGCCATCATCCTATAATACCTTTATCAAAAAAAATTCAAAACCCAAAACAAAACAAAAAATATATTGTAGTTATAATAACAAGTACAATGTACAGCCAAAAAAGGAGAAGAAAAAAAAAAGATAAACAATTTGATCTTGAAAAACTAACCTCTAAAATCCAAGGCTCGTTGTTCAAGTAGGAAGCCAAGTCAAGTGTATGTTATTTAGTTGTTGCTAGTAATCCACGTGTTTGGAGATTGAGCATATAAAACCTTCATCTTTCCAATTATTGAGCTTGAAATCAGGCTTAACAATGGTAGTCTCAACCACGAGAGTTAAGGTATCAACTAAGTGCAACTGTCAACTATTTTGAGTAGTTTTCTCATTATTCACGATTACTAAGTGCTGCATCTGAATGTGGATGCAACTTGTCAACCAATGTGGTGTATGTTATTTCTTCTAAGGGTACTGCTGTATCGCCTTGAAGAGTTTCTTCAAGCTCATTTTCCTTGCAATATCCTTTTTGCAATACAGTGTAAGTAACAGTATCTGGTGATATTCCATTTGCTATCATCTCATTTAAAAGCTTAGTCGCTTCTTTCGTATTTCCCATTTTGCAATAACCATCAATCATAATAGTATAGGTAATTTTATTAGGCTGTATACATTTTGATGTCATTTCCTGTAAGATACTCTCTATTTGATCCATCTTACCTAACTTGCAGTAACCACCAATTAGAGCAGTATAACAAAACTCATTTGGCATCAATCCTTCATTTCTCATTTCTTCAAAAACTCCCTTTGCTTCCTCAACAAGGCCATTACAGCACATACCATGTATTATAGAAGAATATGTGAAAATCGTAGGATGAACGTCGCTGTTTTTCATAGCATCGCGGAGTTTGAAGGCTTCCATAAAATTCCCAGCTTTACTATGGGCTGCAATAAGTATGTTATAAACAACAGAACTAAGTTCTACTCTGTTATAAACTAACTTGTTGAACAAGCTCATAGCATTATCAATCATATCAGCATTACAATATCCTTCCAACATTATTGCATATGTGTAGATATTTGGAACCACACCACGTTCTTCGGCTTCATGCAAAACCCTATCAACATCATCTATTTTTCCCTTATCAGTTAACCCTTTCATTAGGAAATTGTAGGTATAAGTATCAGGTTTGAATCCTTGCTTCACCATCTTTTCCTTAAGCTTGAAAGCTTCCTCGATTTTACCCGATTTACAACAGCCAAAAATAAGTGTGTTGTATGAAATACCATCAAGCACCAAACCTCTCTCCACCATTTCTTTACCTACCGGAAATACCTCTTCCACGTTCCCCCTTTCACAAAGTCCATAGAGAAGTGCATTTGAGGTTGCTGTATTCGCTCTAAACCCTTTCTTATCTGCTAGTCTAAACCAAAGCTCAATTGCCTCCAAATGTTTTCCATATTTACAAAGTCCACCAACCAACAAAGTTAGCAAGCTATCATTAACCTTAATGTTCCTCAACAACAACTCCTTAACAATTTTCAAGGCTGAATCAAACTTGGAACTCTTGCATAACAAGTGAAGCACATAAGAACACGCGTCCTCATTAACTGACAAACCGTTTGATAACAAGTACTCTAAAACTTGTTCAGCTTGCTCCATTTGATTGGTCCTACAAAAACCCTGTAAAAGAGTATTAAGAGTAACAGCATTCGGTTTCAATCCCTTCAACATCATATCATCCCTAACCCTCAATGCATCATCCATATTCCCTTTTCTGCTATACCCATCAATAAGTGCATTAAAAACAAACTCATTGGGAGAAAACCCCTTGCTATACATTTCAACCAAAACCGAATTCGCCTCATCAAATTTCTCAAACTTCATCAAACCATTCACAAGAATCCCATAAGTTACCAAACTAGGGTTCACTTTATTCTCAACCATCCTGTCCTTAAACATTAAAGCTTCTTCTAACCTTCCACTCTTAATTAACCCATCAATCAAGTTATTGTAAGTAACCACATTTGGCAAAACACCTCCCTCCCCCATTCTCAAAAACAACCCAACAGCCTCATCAACCTTCCCACCTTTACAATACGCGTTAATCGCAGTCGCATAAGTATAAACATCAATCAAAACACCACCGCGGCACATGGCGTCAAAAACCCTAAAACTCTTATGAAGCTCATTACTCTTCACCAACGAACTCATCAAAAAATTACAACTTTTCAGGGAAGGAAAAACACCCTTACTAGTAAACAACATGAAAACATCAAAAGCCCAATGAAATCCTAAATGCTGAAACTGTGAACACAGAATATAAATCAACATATCTAACTCCCCATGACTTCGCTCACTCAATTCCAAAAACGCCGAAGCTATTTCACTTAACCTAGCATCAGTTTTCTTTAACGGCGTTTTAGCATTACCTTCAATTAACCGTTTCAACGTAAACCTAGCACGCGGTATATGATTCGAAGCTAGAAGCAAACGAATTAAGATGCAATAAGAACGAACGGTGAAACGGAATTTGAAATTTTTTGAAGCGAAACTGAAGAAATCGAGTGTGGTCTTGAGGTTAACGGTGGTGTGATGAGTGAAGAATGAGTGTTCGAATTCGTGTGGAGTTAGGTTAGGTATTAGGGTTTTGCATTTGGAAGAATCTAGAACTTTGTGAGTGAGGATTGAAGGAAGGGTGGTTGGTGGAGGAGAAGGAGGTTGTGGAGGCGGCGGTGGTTGTGGTGGTGGAATGTGACGGTAGCGGGGGAGAGTTGAGGTGATCCAGGTTAGGAGGCGTGTGAAGAGAATGGGGGGTTTAGTAGTAATGTGTTTTGCGAAATCCATTGTAAAGTGCATTTGTGAAGAAATGAATGAAATGAGAACGGTTACTTATTGTGCGTTGTTGAAGCCATTGATTTCGTAGAGAGAGTGTGTGAAGGTGTGATTGTGAATGTGCCACGGTTACGTTGATGCGGTTGCTGCGGTGGGAGGGAATGAACCAGGTGACACCGTAGGGGTGAGGGGAAATTGAAATGTGGGCTGGGTATTCATTTGATTTCAACAACTTTGATTCGACCTAATGTTGAGAGATTTTGTCTTGTGAGTTTGGGTTTTGCACCCCCTTGTTTTGCTAATAAAATTGCTCATTTCATTAACTCCCATTTAAAATTGTTCATTCCATTAACTCAGTTAGAGTTAACTTCAGCTCGGCATTTTTCAGCTGGAGTTAACTCCTGCTGGCACTTTTATGATCGGTTCAATCACTTTTCAAGTTGGTTCAACCGATCTTAAAAGTATTAGCTAGAGTTAACTCTAGGTGAAAATTATCGAGCAGAAGTTAACTCTAGCTAAATTAAGGGAACGAAATTTTTTGAAAGGGAGTAGAACAATTTTCATACACTCCTAGTTTGGATCTATCTTGACTAAAAATATCAGCCGAAGAATTTCTTTTCTGAGAAGTTTGATACAAATCAACATCCCAAACCATGCGCAACAATCTTTTCGATAGCACAAATCAAACTCATAATGTAATTTTTCATATTAAAAAACTCCTTGACAAATTGAACAAATGAAGAAAGGCAAGAAACAAATAACACTCTTGTGAAACACAAATGTAAAGTTCCAGAGCAAAAACTATAAAAGAACAAAAATCTCTACAAGAGTGATATAAGAAATGCCAACACAACCATAAAATCAACCAATCTTATGATCTCGAATAATACAACTTAAACAAGTCATACTAAAGTTTGTGAACAGTATTATCAACATTAAAAAAAAAAAACCACAAAGAGGGTGTTAAAATGTGACAAACCTCTTAAGTCTTAACCCATGTATTAAGCAAGAAGTTAAAAGATCTGAAAGCACCTTGGACAAGACCCCACAAAGTATAAACTTATGCCAAAGACAAGTGTACTTAATGATATCAAAAGGCACGTTTATTTATAAAGAACTAAAGTTTTCGAGGAATAATAGCAGTAATCTTGCCATGATGCGACCATGTTGTGGCCTCTGCCATCTAACCGAGGCCATACCTAACATTGACGCATTAGAAGTGTTTTGAACCGAACCTGGATGAATTTGTCTGTTTGATGATGCTGGAGTTGTTGGAGTATTATGATCCATATTTGTTCGGATGTTTGTATGACCAATTGTAGGACGAAAAGCATTGGTTGAACACCAAATTATCAGTCATATAACTTCGAGAAGGAAAATACGGAGCTTTAAAAATATGGAGATCAAGGAATTAGAATTTGTCTCAAATTTTCATCTTTGTTTATCGAGTATTGCCAAGTTAAAATTAATCAGGTCTTCAAAAGTTAAGAGTTCAACTTAAATTGGATGAATATCTGAGGGAAAAAAAAAATACTATGAACTCGTTAAATTATCTCCAAACAAGAAAGATATGACAAGCAAATGATTTTTAAAACTCAAAGTAAATTATAATTGTTCTATTTAGGGCATCTTCAATTGACATAATCTAACTAACTAAGACCATCCACAATGGTGGTGGATGCTTAACCTATTTAGCACCACATTAAATAGGCACCTCCATTGTGGAGTAAAATATATGGACGCCTATGGAGAAGGGTGACTATGGAAGCACTTTCTCTCTCTTTATTTTTTGTTAGTCCTATTTAATAAATCTTAATAAATTAAATAAATTTTGTTGAAATGTAATGATATAGAATTATTTGTGGAACCTATTTAATAATTTCTTTTGAGGTGCTGGGATGGAGAAATTAGTACTTATTAAGTATTATCGTAAAATTAATGACGTAGACACATAGGACCCATTTAAGCACTCAATTTAGGGGTGCTTTGCTGTGGATGGTCTAACTCACTCCGTACAACTTATCTCTCATTTATTGTGCTTCATTGTGCCATATCACATTTATACAACCCACAATATTTTTGCTTCAATAGTACATATTTAAGCAACTCATAAAGTACAACAATTTATATAATTCTTCTGTTAGTTGATTGCAAGGATAATCAATTCTAATCATTCCTTATTTAGAAAGAATACTCTAATAGTAGGTTTCACTTCCATTTTATTTTATGTTGTTGATCTAGTTCTTGCAGGTAGTTACATCAACGAAATAAATCAAGTAAACACAACTATTGGATTGTAAGTTCAGCATCAAAGACCTTGGAATTTTAAAGTACCTCTTTGTCATTTCATTATGTCAAATAAATTATTATTCCTTTGACTTATTGCAATTTGTTGGTCCTTTTGGAGCAAAACATTGCTGGACTAAAATGGATACTAGCACCAAACTTCACTTCTGGAAATCAATATATTGGTATCTCCTCCAATAAATGGAGGATCACCGATACTTATTTCTGGAAGAGTTTAATCAAGTAGACATGGTTCATTATCTGCTACATGTTCAAATCTTAAAATTATTATCTTTTTAAAGAATCGTTCAAGCTTGGTTCGGAGGCGTGTAAGGTACTGTGTAAGCAGTAAGCACCTTTATGAGTTAAAGATGAATTGTTAAAAATAAGAATCTAAAGGATCGATATATGTTACAAACCTCGGCTTTAAGGACTGTTGATTGCATTTGACCATTAAAATACTAAAACTTAGATAATGTTGATATGTGCAATGTATTATATCTAACTTGTAATTGAACATGATTAGTTTCCTGTTTTGATTAATTTTAGGACTATCTAGTTTTATTATCTCAACACACACTACAGTATTTCAGATGCCCTATGTAATTCTTCTTTTTCAAAATTCGAGTTTGTGTTCTTATCCAATTGATCAAGAAAATTAATTTTAGTTTGGGAAATGATAAAGAGTGTCCTTAAAGCATTTGTTAAGAAAGCAAATTTAAAAATTTTGTCTACATAAGTCAACTTTTTAAAAGTCCAAAATTTGTTATTTCCAGAGTAAATTTTTTATTTATTTCGTTCTTAATTAGCGCACTTAGGGCATTTATTAGCATGACTCTTTTAGTTTACATTAATCTCAAATTCCTCAAGAGTTTGTATTTATAGGTGCAAGGGATGGAACTCTCACGCTTCTATGTTCTGCATTCGATAAAAAGACGATGAGCTAAACTATCGCTGACAAAATCATCTAGTAGGAACAAAAGACTGAAGTAATATGCTTCAAAATGTATGAAGCCTTGCTGCATAGGGTCCATAAGGTTGAAATAAGACAAGTTTTAGGCAAGTTTTCTCACCTCTCCAACAAATATGTCACTTCATGCAATAATATGGATGATTTTGGTTTATCATTGTTATGTTATTGCTCCATCAAATGAAAAAACTGAGAAAGAAATGAACATCATTTTTATACAAGTGTTTTAAATACAAATTTCTTTGAGATGTATGCAATTTATCTAATTGGTGTTCTGAATTTATACATGTATGATCAAGGCATAAGTTGCATATTTTTTACGCATGATACTGTGTAGAGTAGAATCATTTCCTTCCTGATAAATGGTCTGTAAAATCATTTCCTTCATCAGAACATTTCAAAAGGAAGCATACAAAACCAATTCATACTTTGCTAAAATAAAAAAACTTACTCATACTTAACACATATAGTTTGTATAAGACTAATCTATTATACTTTTTTATTTTTTGCAAACTATACTAGACTTTAAAATATTAAAGAACTTAAATCCATCACATGCTGCACATGAATATCATGCAGACTCAAGATTGAAAAAAAAACATTTAAACATAATCTTTAAATAGTAAGTTAAACAAGGACTTAACTGGAAGAAGACCTACAGATAAAATGTTTGAAGATAGAACACATTTCATCTGGAAGAAGACCTACATTTTATCTGTAGGTCTTCTTCCAGTTAACATTTCTAAAACCAGAATTCCAAAGCTATACATGTCTCCTTCAATTGACAACATAGAACACATTTCATACTCTGAAAAGTAATAAAAAACAGTTAACACCCTTAAATTATTATCAAAAAAATTTGTAAGCAAATAAAAGGACCAGAAAGAAAAACTAAAAATAGAAATATCTCAGAACTTAACCTAACTAACATTATCATGATATACCTGGAGGAGCATAACCAATTGTCCCCTTTATTCCTACACTGCTGCTATTTTGCATTAAGGAAACTCCAATAGTTGGTAGCAGTTTTGCTATACCAATATCACTCACATGAGCTACCATATAATCATCAAGAAGAACATTGCTAGGCTTTAAATCGCAATGAATGACAGGTTGCTCACATTCGTGATGAAGATAATGAAAAGCTGAAGCAACATCAACAATAATATTTAACCTTTGCGCAAGGTTCAATGCTTTTTGTGGACCTGCAATTTCTTTTGCTGGATGCAACCAACTTTCCAAACTTCCATTTTTCATGTACTCAAAAACAAGAGCTTTAAATTCTTGACCTTTGAAATCTGTACTGGAACAACATGATAATATCTTCACCAAATTTCGATGTCTAATATTTTTGAATGCATTACATTCAACAACGAAACTTTTATGACCACCCTTCTTTTGAAGTTTCAGAACCTTTATGGCTACAAATTTATTCTCTAACTCGAGAGTTCCTAAATAGACAGAGCCAAAATGTCCTGTTCCTATCAAGTTTCTTGTTGAGAATCCATCGGTTCCCTTATACAAGTCTTCATATGAAATTTTAACCAGAAGGTCAATTGTCGGTGAATTAGAAGAAGGTTTTTTGTTTCTTTTCCGTATACAGTAGATAGTTAGAATTAATAGAAGTATAAAAAGAAAAGAAACCACACTAACTATCACTGCTATCAACTTGAAATCATGATGTTTTGAATGTTCCTTTCCTTTTAATGGACATGGAGGTAGGTGCAGTTTTGAAATGCCTCCACAAAGGTCATTGTTTCCAATTACTGCCACCTCACTTGCATTTTCAAAGACGCCTTCAGTTGGTACCACACCTTCCAACATATTAAAAGATACATTGAAGTATTCTAGGAAAGAAATAATTTGTAGAACCTTAGGAATTATTCAAGACAAGCGGTTTCGTGACAAGTCTAAATGTCGAAGACCTTTCAGTGAAGCCAAAGAGGTTGGTATGACTCCATTGAAGGAATTTCCTTGCAAATAAAGGTACTCCAAGCTTTCGCATTTCCCAATGATTCCAGGAATATCACCAGACAGATGATTATCAGAGAAATTCAAAATTTCGATATTTTCTAGCCTGCCCACTTCTTGCGGTAGACTGCCATTCAATGAGTTTCCCGACAAGTCTAACAGTTCTCTTAATGAGAAGAGAGTACTAAAAAGTTCTTTGGGTATGGTTCCTGTAAGTTTGTTTTGTGATAGGTCTAAGTAATCTAGCTTTTGGTTGTTTCCTATGCTTAGGGGAATATTTCCTTCTAACCTATTATGTCCTAAACCCAAATGAAACAAATGATTGAGTTTTCCTATAAAGGCTGGTATATTTCCTGATAACCGGTTTCCACTAAATTCTAACATTTGCATCTTCTGAAACTTCCCAAAACTAGCAGGAATAATCCCTTCAAAAGAGTTATTTTCCATGGCCAAGAGATATAGATTAACTAGATTTCCTAATGCCGCAGGAATTTTTCCTAATATATGATTGCCCCCAAGATATAGTTGATGGAGTTTGTTGGACATATTTCCCACGGAATCAGGTAAAGGACCTCCAAAATTATTGTAGGATATATCAACCTCATTCAACTTACTGCAATTTACTAATGACTTTACAAACTCCAAATCTTGAGTTGAGTTGCTTCCAAGATTGTTTTGAGACAAACCTAGGTGGTGAAGATCTTTTAGCTTCCCAGGACTTGGAACTTGACCCGTGAAATGGTTTTGAGGGATATCAAATGATCTTAGGACAGACGTATTTGTGATGGAAGTCGGGATTGGACCTGAGAATTGATTCGTAGCCATGAAAAGTATTTGGAGATTGGGAAGGGTGTGGAACATTTTTGGTGGAAGAGAGCTATTAAATTGGTTCATGTCAACAGCAATCAGAGTAAGAGATGACATATTATAAAGACAAAGTGGAAGTGTACCAGACATTTTGTTTATACCTACTGATATATGTTCCAAGTTCATCAAGTGACATATTTCTGGTGGAATATTTCCCTCCAAGTTGTTTGTACCTAAATTAAGATTAATAAGAGATGAAAGATTACCTATAGATGGTGGAATTTCTCCTGTGAAATTGTTGTTCCAAAGGTTTAGTTTTTGAAGCTTCCTAAGAGAACCAATTTCAATTGGTATTTTGCCAACAAGATTATTCTCTAACAAGTATAAGATTTTGAGATCCAACAAAATTGTTAAATTTGGAGGAATTTCTCCAACCAATGAGTTATTCTTGAGATAAAGTTGTTGTAGTTTTACTAACCGGCACAATTCTTGTGGGATTGTTCCATAGAAATTGTTGTTCATGAGATTGCAGTTTGTCAAAAAAGAGAGATTACCAACATAGGGTGATATGAGTCCTTGCAACTGATATCCTTCTAGTTTCAACTCTGTAACTCTTTGATTCATGCATGTGATTCCATGCCACTTGCAAAATTGAGTAGAACTATTCCAAGAGTCTAAGATTTTAAAGGGGTCATTGGAAATTGAATCCTTGAATTTGATCAATGCTAAAAAGTCAGTATCATTTCCTGATGCATAAGCAATTGTGTTTGTGCCAAACCAAAGTATGTTTGAATTATATAGTAGTAATATGTGAAGGCATATAGGCAAAAATGCATGTAACATGTGCAAAAAAGGCTTCATTTGGTTGAGGATCCTGCAGCAGCTAGAAAGTGTTTTCTTCTTGAATTGGTAGGAAAAAATATACTGAACAAACACCTTATTTCTGATACTTTATAGACATAATAGATTTATATGTTGGAGGCAACATCATGAACTCGTATGTGTGTGACATCTTCATGTTGAATTTTGATTTCCATTATAGTATAAAATTAAATTAAATGTCGGTTTGAATTAGCTTATAAAAAATAATTTATACAGATAAATAAGTTTTTATGTTAATTTTTAAGTTTTCACTAACGAAAATTGTATATTTCTAAACTGTTTTATCATAATCTATATTTTGACAAGCTTATGAATAATACGTAAAAGCTTATTTATTTGTATAAATTGGTTTACGTAAAATAACCCTAATCCTAATCGGTCATATCCTTAAAAAGTCAAATTAATTGATGTGTGAAAATTGCTTTTTTGACTTCAATAAGTTCCTGAAAACGCATGAAAATTCCAGAATTGTCCCAGGCTGCAGTTAACTACCGCTATTTTCAAAAAAAAAAAACCACCGCTGGCTCCCAGCTCCAGTTAACTGCTGCTAGCTCATCTGCACTTAAGTTCAGTTCCTGGCAGAGCATCAATTGCGATTTTGCGCGTTTCGGTCAGAAAAAAAATAAAAAAATCGAGACTTATTTGGAATACTACGAATCTTTGCACATCCTCTATATGTATTTTTATAGAGGTGTCTCTAAAGTTTCGTAGCATTCCGACTAAGTCTCGATTTATTTTGATTTGTCAACCGAACCGTGCAAAATCGCAACTTTTTTCCAAGTGCGAGTCCGGAAAAGTGTCCTAGAGGTTGAATTTTTTCACGATTTTTTGCACACATGTTTAGGACAAAAATATAACATCTCCCACAAAAAATTTGAATTTTTAGACTAGGGACAAATTAAATATGAATTTTTAACGCGCCTAAAACTCAAGACACCAAAGCATCAAAACATCAACCTAAAAAATTAAACTTTGAACTGTTTTTTGCAGACACCTCTATAAAAATACATATAGAGAATCTGCAAATTTACGTAGTATTTCGACTAAGCCTCAACTTATTTTGAATTTTTTACTGAAACGCGTAAAATCGCAATATTTTTTCAACTGCGCGTCTAGAAAAGTTATACAGAGGTTGAGCTTTTTCATCATTTTTTGCACACATGCCAAGGACATAGAAAAAACATTTCCCACAAAAAAAATTAGAATTTTTCGACAACGGATGAATTAAATATGAATTGTTAATGCCCCAAAAACTCAAGAAACCAAACATCAAAACGTCGACCTAGAAATTGAATTTTGAGCTGGTTTTTTGTAGACAACTCTATAAAAATACATATAGAGGGTCTGTAAAGTTTCGTAGAATTCCGAATAAGCTTCGATTTATTTTGATTTTTCGATCGAAACACATAAAATCACAATTGATTCTCTTCTAAGAACTGCACTTACTGCACTTAAGTGCAGCAAAGCCAGCTGTAGTTAACTGCAGCTGGAATCAGCAGTAGTTAACTGATGCCGGTTTACCAACGATAGTTAACTACTGTTGGAGGCATTTTAGAATTTTCTATATGTTATTAGGAACTTTTTTATGTTAGAAAAGCATTTTTCTTATGTGTCCTTTATTAACATTGATGTGTCTCTTTTTCTAAATTAGAGGTGTTTATGTTCCGTTCAAATGAAGTTAAGTTCAAACTTGAATGATATACACAACTTTTTTTTTTATCTTAACTCCTTTTTCTTTTTATTTTAAGAAATCTTAACACATATGTTTGGTTAAAATATGTCCAAGATGATTAATTGATCCAGTTACGTTGATGCGGTGGGAGGGAATGAACTAGGCAACACCGTAGGGGAGAGTGGACATTCAAATGTGGGCTGGGTATGAATTTGAGCCACTTTGATTGGACCTAATGTCGGGAGTGTGAGGGAAATTGCCCTTCTCTTTTGATTAGTGCTCTTCCCCCAGCACAAAACACTCGCATCCTACAGCTATGCCCAAAATGACCCCGCGCTAGTTAACTAACGCAAGTGTAAAATAATGCGCAAGTTAAGTTACGTGGCGCATGTTAAGTGGCGCAAGTTAAGTTGAATGACGCAAGTTAAGTGTCGCAAAGTAGCTACTTTTTTTTAATTTATTTACTATTTTCAAATTATGTTATTTACTTTATTCTAAAATATTTTATTAACTTTATTCTAAATTATTTCTTCACTTTATTCTAAATATTTGTTCACTTTATGCACTTAAAATAAATTCGATTTTATTCTAATTCAATACGAAATTAGAAATAAAATTTGATTTTATTCTAATTCAATATTTATTCTAATTTATTTATTCATTAAATACGAAATTAAAAAATAAATTTGATTTTATTTATTCAATATTTATTTATTCAATACAGAATCATAAACATAAAATAAATGCAAAAATAAATACAAATAAAAAACAAAATAAATAATTATAACTCTCATTTTATTAATATCATTCAAACATTACAATAATTAATACATATATTTTACCCTCTTGGGGAAAAAGTTATTTTCACCCTCTTCGGTATATACCAATAGCTCTTGGGGAAAATAGTGATATGTCCTGCTGGGGAAAAAGACATCAAGATCCCTTGAGGTAAATTTAAATTTGGTTTCTTTTATACCCTCATGATGATTGTTTTTACCCACAGTAAAAAGATTTTGGGAGTAAAAGGAAGCAAACATAATTTTACCTCAAGGGATGATACCCTTTTCCCCAACCCGACGGACCACTACTTCCCCCAAAAGCTACTGGTATATACCTAAAGGGGTATAAAGAGCCTAGATACTATAGAAGCAAAAAAGAAGAAGAGAAAGAGAGGGAGAGAGTGAGGAGGGGGAGAAAGTGATATGGTGTGAGGAATTAGGGAAGTATGGAGGGGTATTTATAGATGAGAATGGTAGTATAGGTTATAAACATCATTACTGTGGTAAAAAAAATATATATAATGGGTTAAAAACGTGTAAATTGAATGTTGAAAATGTTTGTTCTTCAGCTATGACCACCGGCCAACATGCGTGAGTTAACTCGCGCACAGACCAGAGTGGTGCGTGACTTAAGTCACACAGAGCTTATAACGTGCGTGAGTTAAGACACGCTACGTGACTTAACTCACGCATGGGTATTAATGTCTTTTCAGCTAGGTGCGAGTGTTTTGTGCAGGGCGAAGAACAATTATCTTCTCTTTTTTGTTTTTGCTCATTCACATGTCTATGTGAGTTGACTCACGTTGAAAAATTCAAATGTTAGGATTTTAGATAAAGGAAGTACTAAACAGTGCCCAGAAACGTTAGTTAAGAATATGTTATAAGTAGTATAACAAATTCCCTAAAAAAAAAAGTAGTATAAATATTTTTGGCTTAAAATGTGAAGCTATTTTAGTTGATTACAAACTTTTTTTTGGAAGTAGTTGATTACAAACATGAAACTATTATAGTTGGTTACAAAAATAAAGAAGAAAACGGATTCGGATCCTCTCCAATGTGTTCTCATCTGCGGTCCATCCTACGCCAATATCGGCCTTTGAATTAATCTGAACACAAAAGGGAAAATAATTATAATAAAAAATCAGCATTAAACGAGAGAAACTCTATTCAGCGATATTCCTCGCCACGCACGACCACTTCTGTCACCGCACAACCACTTCTTCGCCGTCTAAGTCCTACTCAAACCCGTTTATGAAACTACGGTGATGTTACGGAAATTCTGTTTCGACAACAACACTGAAAGCGAGAAGCAAAAGGATCGTGATGACGCATAGTAACATAATTCGTTCATGTGGCAGAGAACCGCGAACCAATTCGCGGGTACTGAATTTGGGTACTTTGACGAACCTGGTACGCATCAATTCGTGTGGAATTCGCAACAAATGGCGTACCGGAGAAAGAATAGCACTAATTGATTGGGAAAAAAGGGTTTGAACAATAAAATAAACAAAAAAAAATAAAAATGGTGATATGCACCGTATGCATTGGATGAGGACGCTGTTATTTGTTACTACACTTCTGCGTATCCTCAAATCCATACAACGCAGTCCATTTGGTTGGTTTTATACAACTCTCTTCTCTTGTTCTTTCAAATCATCCGATATGGGATTAAGTTTAAGGTTTAAACAAGAGTTGTGCACTTATGCTACTAGTTGCCTGTTAACTTTTGCATGATAAGTGTCATTTTATCTTATGGTGTTGGCCTTATTTCTTTTGGACACTAGAACTACGAATCAACGACGAACCGACGCGTACCCCATACGTATCAAATTCTTCATATTGCATATCGCGAACTCGTGCCCGTACTGCGTACCAATCCAAATTACGAATTATGTGACTATGTGATGAGGTTGACGGTGGTACGTCGTAAAAGTTCAACAAAACGTTGACGCCAATGTCTGTCTGCTTCCTCTTCGGTCATTGTCCTTGGTTCAATCAAATGGAAACTATATTGTGAAGATGAATTTCATTTGTCTGTATTTAGATTTTGTTTTATGCATAGAGTAATTGAAATTACAAGAAAAAACATATAAGAGAAGAGAGGTCAATGTCTTGCAAATGTGACACTTATATGACATCACCGAAAATAATGTGTGACAATTCAATAGTGAATATCTTTCTTTGGTTGCAAAAAAGATGAAAGATTTCATTATTCAAAAAGAGTGTGATACAAATCAACACCTTGACCCCCGACTAACAATATTTTTATAGCACAAATCAAGTTTTTAATGTGACGATGCATATTCAAAGGCTCTTTGACAAGTTGAATTCCATGAAGAGGAGCTGAGAAACGAATAACATTCTAAAACACAAAGACCAATACTTATGAGAGTAAATTACACTCTCCTTCCTTCAAAGATACTTAAATTACACTTTCCCACTTTTATGTTAAAATATACACTCCTTTCCTCAGCGACGGATCCATGAATTTTGAAAAGTGGGGGCACCATATATATTAATTGGAAGCATTCAATATATATTTGGAAACAAGGTTGTATTGTTGTGTCAGGTGTGATATAAGTGTGGACCAAGAGCTTGTTCAAAAAAAGTGTGGACCAAGAGAGAAATATTGTGTTATAGATGTGGACCATTTAGTCTAAATATCAACTATTGCTATATTATACCACTTAAAAATAAAAATTTAAAATATTTTGTGTAGGCAGAAGTCCACATAACAACACACATGCATTCGTCTATGCCTCCCCTTTTATTCAAAACAAATTAGAATATTTTTCACTCTCCTCCTTTAAGAGAAGCTTGAATTACATTCATCTCCCCTCTTATATTAAAATCTACATTTTACTCCCTCAATATTTTTTATTTTATTTCTAATAATCTAGCAAAAAAAAAAAAAATTAACATACTTTGAAAAAAATAGTATTGCGGGTCTATTTTAATAAGGTTAATAGGCCTTTACCCCCTTGTAATATAAATCACTTTTGGTTTTCCCCCCTTAAAAATTTTTTGTCAGATTTCATCCTTGTAAATTTTTTTTTGTTTTAGAGTACCCTCATAGGCCTGCTGACTGTGCATTTTTGCTGATGTGGCATGCTGCGTCACCTTTTTCTGATGACGTGGCACACTGATTGTATTTTTTTTAAATAAAAAAAAATCTTAATAAAACGGAAAAAAATTTAAAAAATTATAGAAAAGTTAATAAAATTGAAAAAAAAATTAAAAATGATTAAAATCTGGAAAACTTAATAAAAAAATATGGAAATATTTAAAAAAATTGTGGAAAAGATTCATATATATTGAAATTTATAAAAAATTTATTCCAGAATATCATATTTAAAAAATTAAAAAGATTAATCATTTTTAAAAAAACAAAATTTTCGAAAAAAGATTAATCATATTTAAGAAAACTAAATTTTCGAAAAGATTAAAATAAAACTTCTTACTTTTGAAAAAAAATATATGAATTTTTTAATTTTTCCGGTATTGAAAAAAATATGGAAATATGATTTTTTTTCTAAATATATTAATTTTTAGAAAATTTTGATATATATTAATCTTTTCCAGAACTTTATTTTTTTTACCAGACTTTTTTAATCATTATTTTAATTTTATAAATTTTTCAAAAAAATTTAAATTTTTTCGGTATATTTTCAAAAAATTTCCATTACTTTTTTATTTTTTTCGTTTTTAATTTTTTTTTAAAAAACACAAATGCCACATGTACCTAATAAAAAAAAATTATACAGTCAGTGCGCCACGTCATCAGAAAAATGTGACAGAGCATGTCACGTCAACAAAAATGCACAGTCAGCAGGCCTAGGGGGGTATTCTAAAACAAAAAAAATTTACAGGGGGAAAACCAATAGTGACCTATATTACAGGGGCGTAAAGGCCTATTATCCCATTTTAATATAATAAAAAATTGAATACATATCTTTCGCTATTTTTTATTCACAATTTCATTAACATGTAGTTTTAAACCCTATTATAAAATATGAAACAATCCAAAATAAAATTACAATATGTGAAAAATTACTAAAGACAATAAAACATGATTATTTAAAAGTTAATTTTATACTCTAAAATATAAAATCAATAGAAAAATATTTAAATTTAATTATCATTGACATTTAAATTATAAAGAAATGAATTAATTTTTCTTAAATGGTGTTTTAAAATTAATATATATCATAAAAATATTTATTTATGTTAAAATAGATTAAAGTGTAGTGCATATAAGTTAGAATCTAAAAAATATAGCAACCCTAATTATTAAGGGAGAAGATTGTAATTCAAGCATCTTACAAGGGAGAAGAGTATAAATTTTACTTTTCAAGAAGAGAAGTGTATATTTTTAACATAAGAGATGAGTGTAATTCAAGCATCTTTGAAAGGCGAAGAGCGTAATTTACTCCACTTATAAAGAGCAAGAATCTTTACAAAAGTGATATATATGAACAATAACAATAATGTTAAATGTCGCGACCCTCGTATCACAAGAGTATTACTAGCACTACCATAAAATTAAGGAAGGAAATTCATGTTCTGGTCTTTAATAAATATCATTTAAACCTGCCATACCCAAGTTTCATTTCCCAAGCTAAATGCCACCAAGTTTGTGAACACCCACTGATGTCAACATTCAAAATAACCAGGCCACAAAAAGTTGTGGAACCTCTGCTTGTGACAACAATGACTTTTTCAAAGGGCATGATTTTACCATTTCAAGATCACCATTAGAGTTGTGTTGACTACCATTGTTCAACACAAACTAATTAGCACAATAGAACAAACGTTGTGATGTCATAACTAAATGTGATACAACTCTTTATAAGGGTACCAGAACTAAATGTGACCCTGCTTAAAATCCTTTTATAAAAGAACTTATAGCACATGTCACACATAACATGAATTTACTTAAACATCACTTAGTGATAAAACTCTCCTTCAATAGATTCAACGTTGCTGCATTTTTAAGATTGAATTTCAACACAAGACCTCCACCTATTAAGTTGTAAAATACACGAACCATCTAAGGCAAATGCATTTAGATATCTAATCTAATATTATTGTTTAAACTTGGATTACAATAGTATCTTAATTTATTTATTTTCTTCAAGAAAAGAATCTTAATTAATTTCCACAAACTCTCGTTAATGTGTCTAAAAAAACATATAAAGTGATTGATATAAAAAAACATATGAAATTGTTATTGCTTACATGCATAATCCAACCAGACTTCACATGTACCAATGTGGCACCGGAATTAATCATGCAAAAATCTTGATAAATACCGACACAAGTTGCGATTTTATGCTGTTTTGCAGTCCATTAGCATATTTTGTGTGCAGTGTTCACCATTTAAGCTCAATGATTTGATCTGTCATGCAGCTAAAATAAAATAATTCCCACTTTATTCTTTTGTTTTGTGGTTCTAAGTTTTGGTTTATCATCTTGAAGCACATGGTATAGTTTGCTGTCTGCTTTTGTGTTGGTTGCCTTGGTAATCTAAAGTTTAGTCGAGAGGTTAATAAGATCTGATCAAAAATTGTTCCGAACGGGAATTGACGAATCTTATGAATATATTGATGGTTTTAACATAGATAAATTTAATCATTTCATTCTATTTAATTAAGTTATTCATAAAATATCCTTTGATAATATAAGTTCAATTTTGCAATGAAGCTTTTGTTCTCATGTAACAAATTTTCACGAAGAGTGGCTTCAAGTTTTTTTTTTTTTTTTAGAGGAAGAGTGGCTTTAAGTTAGAATGCACTTTTTTTTTCTTCTAAGATAAAAAAGAATAATTATATTTGGAGGGATGCTATATATCCCGATGAAGCATATCCCGAAAGCTTCACGATTTGAAATTGCTTTGATTCCAAAAAAAAAAAAAACTGCTTCCACTTACCAAACATGATGTCACCAGCAAAAAATGCATTTGTGTTTTAAACGCTCGGGACACTTTCGTGAATCAAGTTATCGGGATATATATCATTTTCCTTATAGTTGTTCAACTGAATTTTTTAACTAGTGTAAAACTATTTACTTTTACTTATAATCGAAATCAATGGGAGTATCATTTTGTATATCTTTGTCCCTTATTATTATCAAAGACAACTTTTTTTTTCAAGAAGCTTAAATGGAATATATAATAAAAAAAGTCTGATTTTTCTAGCATTAGACGTGCCAAAAGAAACCATAGAAACAAAGTATCAAATTACATCAAAAGTATGAAATAAGCAAGAAACTGAAAAACGGGCAAAATACAATCCCTGTTACAATGTGATTCCCAAACAAGTTGGGGGATTTAGCCACCATAAATTATACTCCTGCGGTCACATTTATAAGCAAAAAAACAGCTTTTTAGGTATATTGAATAATTAATGTATCCAGTCACATTTATAGATTAGATACATTAATTATTCAATGTATCTAAAAAATTATTTTTTGCTTATAAATATGACCGGATGGAGTAACTAATAGCGAAATTGATGTGATTCGCTTTCAACCACCGATATGATTGAAGTTTAACGTTGTCGAGAAGTTGTTGTAATGTTTCCTTCGTTTGTTGGAAAACACAATCATTTCTTTCTCGCAAAATAACTCAGAAGATAGCCAACTGAGATGAAGTACTGGACGAATACTTTTTAGAAATCTATCAAAAACTCCAAATTAAATTAAATGATATGACACGTGAGCACAGTGCACCATACTAAAACCAAACCAACTAGAAATTCTATTCCAAATTCTCCCAAAAAATCATAAGATAGAAAAAGATGATTAATGTCCTCCACCGTGTCGCAGCCACCCACACAAAGCTGTCTTTTAGGCTGAAAAACGTGTCTCATTTGGATTATACACCATTTCATTGAATCATTAGAACTAATATAGGTTATTGGGATGAATGTGTGTAAGGGGAGTAGGTGTGAAGTTGTACAAGACATATGGTAATTGGTACATCTTTTACCGGAGTTTTCATACTGTGCGTAATGAAATTTGCTTTGGCATTTACAAATAAAAAAATAAAACACTAATGTAGGAACGTTTGATTTTGTGTAAACCTGTGTAGTTGCGCTGCATTTCGTACATCGTACTAATAATTGAATCAGAACATGCAAAGGAAATTTCATCAAGCTCCTGTGCTGCTGGCTGTACCCACAATCTTTTGGATCCACCACTGCCAAAAAAACACAAGACAAGACGCATAACGAACATGCTTAAACTCATAATTAACATATATTATATGATATTTAAAGATGACTATGATTTCGAATCAATTAATACATGGTGCTGTACCTAGCTTGCTTAAGCAGGTAATTACTCTTCGTTTTCACAATCTATAGGCCTAAGATAACATGGGTTTTCAGTTACTATTTTTTAAAACAAAAATAACTAGAAGTCTTTTTATCTTTATTTTTTGTGTCATATTTAGCTTTTTTTTAGTGGCAAATTAATATTTTATTTTTAAAATTATTTATATCATTGGATCGACATTCGTGTTTCCTTAAATTTCAAATGATCTATTATAAATATAAAAAAATCACTACTAGCATATTTTTTTTTTATAAGAGGCAACTTTATTAACTCAAAATTTGGTCGGCCTGTTTAATTAAGTATGAATAATATAAAATTTCGGTGACATGAAATATGGAATTTTAAGCTTAATGAAAGTACTAAAAATGCCTTAGAGTGTGTTTGGTAAAACATATTAGATAGCTGATAATAATGATAGCCGATAAGTTAATTTATATCAGTTGAACTCATAATAAATAAGTTAGTTCATAGTTGGTAGCAAATAAACTATAGAATTAAACTTGAAATATTTGGTAAATTTAGTTGTTAAACTAGTTCGTGAATACAAAACGACATAATAATATTTCTAATTAATATTTTATATTTTCAATTAAGATAATAAACGTAAAATTGATAGAAGAAGTTATAAGCACTCAAAACATTATTTGGTTTTAGCTTATTTTTACAAAGTTGTGAGAAAAATATTATCATCAAACAAATTTGTTTTGATTACATAAATTTAAAAGCCATATGCTATACTCTCTCTAGTCCATATTATAAGAAAAACATTTATTTTTAAAATCTATTGAATAATGAATGTATTAGATATATGGTTTATTCTTATCACAGCGATAAAAGAAAATGTTTTCTTTTTTAAAATGGACGAAATTGTAAAGTCGTTATAAAATGTTCAAACTCTATTTATAATGTTCGACTTAACAATTTCAGTATTTTTATCCGTTGAGTTAAAACCTGTGGACATGGTAAAAGAAAGTATGTTATTGGCTTGAAAATTGATTGATCTTTGCAAGTAATTCATTTATTCTTAAAAAAAAATAAAAAATTCATTAATTAATTTATTTTTTGACAATTTGATTTAAGATTTTATTTGTAAAAAAACAAACTCTAAAACGAGGCCACGATGCTTCCTGTCCGTAATTTAGCCTCATAAGAAGATGACAGAGGCATGATGACAATTTGATGGAAAATAGGGAAACGACCTTAACACATCACACTTCAACAATTTTTTTGCATATAACAACAAAAAAAAATCAAAAATCATACTATTCACTAACAAAAAATATATATAAATACACAACCGAAACAACTCATAGAAATGAGGCCAAGAAACAACAACAATAACAGATTCAATTATTTCAATTCAAATTCCAACAATCTCGAAGAATCACCAAAATCACGTCGAAGAATCACTTTTCTAAATAATCGCGTTTCACTTTTAATGGCGGGACAATCACGGAAATGGATGATCCTTGTCGTTACGATATGGATTCAAGCATTTACAGGAACAAATTTCGATTTCTCGCAATATTCATCGTCGTTGAAATCTGCTCTTCAAATCTCGCAGGTTCAGCTGAATTATTTGGCTACTGCGAATGATATGGGGAAGATTTTCGGTTGGTCTTCTGGTTTAGCGCTTATGCATCTTCCTGTTTCGGTTGTTATGTTCATTGCTGCGTTTATGGGGTTTCTTGGTTATGGTGTTCAATGGCTTCTCATTAATCATTTCATTTCTTTGCCTTATTTTCTGGTAATTTCATTTCACTCCTCTTTTTTCTTTTCTTTCCTTTTTTGCATTATTGATGAACCTTTCTTAATTATATTATTCAATATACTTAGCTTTATTAACTCTTAATTATGGATTAGTATTATTGAGTATATTTGAATCATTATTAGTGATCAGCATCGCCAACAACCTGGATTACTACATTTTCAAATTATTATTTTACTATAATTTTAAATAGAAAAAAGATATGACGTGTTCATAAAATCTAGTTCAACCGACAATTTCAAAATTGTTAGTTGAACAATTTAACTCGGTTCAAACTATATGTTGTATGGTTACATGAGGTCCAGTTATATGAGGGAGTTTCAACTAGAGGTCTTATAGTCACATCAATAATTATAAATTATATGTTTAATATGATTTTGAAGTAGTTGTTAATTTTTAGATGTTAAAATTACATTATTAGATTGAAAAACCGGCCACTTTCCATGTGTTTTTTTGGTTGGGTGTGTTAATCTACCAAAAAATTAGTTTTAATTAAAGTGGATTTTAGGAGCAAAAGCTTTTTCCCTTCGAAAAGAAGAAGGAAAAGTTGTCCTCGTGAACTTAGCTCAATTAGCAAAAATAATGCATAATATATACAAGATTGTGATTCGAATTCCAGACACTACCAAAAAAAAAAGTTGGAGAAGTTTATTTTTTTCCTCTGAAAAATAATGTTATTTTTAATATAGACAAAAAGTTTTGACTCTCTAAAAAATGATTTTAGGCAAGAGTGATCGGCGGAGAAGTGTTTTATCTTGAAATTTGAAAATAATTCAAAAGTTTAATACAAATCGGTGCACAAATAAATAAATAAATTATTACTATGTACCATAAAACAAAATTACAATTACCGGAAAGTAGAAAATACATTTTTCCTAGTTTGTTTTCCTTTCTCACTATCATAAATTCTTATTTATTAATTTTCTTAGGTCTGTAACATTTTAACCTAATATTTTTTTTCTTCTTTTAACCTAACAAATTTCATTTAAAAATATGCATCGCACCAATTTCATTCTTATCCTCTTGCTTCTTTTTTTTTGACAATATTTTTTCTGATGTTGCACGTTTGTTTTAGAAATTATGATGTTGCACTCAATATGAGCATATCAATGATTAGGTTATGATGCCTTCTATTTTATACATTTTTTTTTGGATTTTTTTTGACAATATTTTGTACACTTTTTTTTTGAAGGAAATATTTTATTTAATACTAAAAAAATACATCGCACCAATTTCGTGCTTTTTTTTTTACAATATTTTGTAAACTTTTTTTTTTTAAGAAATATTTTGTACACTTATTTAATACTAAAAAGATGTATCGTACCAATTTCATTCCTTTCCTGTTGCCTTTTTTTTTGACAATATTTTCTACACTTATTTAATACGTTTACAAACAGAATACCCTAATTTCCATGCAAACTCGGCTACCCTAATTTTCATATAAACTTGACTATATATACCAAGCCCTAAACCGTGTTTCTCTCAATCGCCTTCGGATGTCAGGATTCTCTATAAGTTTCAACGAAGACAATTTTCTTTGACTGTATCATTTGCAATGACAATTAAGAAAAGTCAAGGGCAGTCGCTTAAACATGTTGGTGTATATCTACCAACACCTGTATTTTCTCACGGACTGTTGTATGTTGTTGTTTCAAGAGTTACATTCAGAGAAGGACTAAAGATATTGATCACTGATGAAGATGATGAAGATACCAATGTAACGTCTAACGTCGTATATGAGGAAGTATTTTGCAATGTGTGATGAAACTACATGCCAATGTACTAAAAATTTCTTATTTCTTTTACCGAATTATTGATAGGATTACCGAATTTTCTTTTATAATATTTTCAGATTTCATACATAAAAGTTTTATTTTTCTTTCAAAAAAAATGAAGTGTTTTATTTTCTCTACTATGGATTATCACGTGTTATTTTTTCACCGTTACCAGTTATATATTGTATTTTATTATTCGTATGTCAATCCATTTACAATAAACTTGTGTGGAGCACGGGTCAAAAATCTATTATTTATTTATTAAATAATTGTTTTTCATTTTAAGAGGTTTATTAGAAACTGTTGGCAATTTAAAATATACGTAAAGTTTAGAAAAATAAAAACTGATTTTTTTTGGAAAATGAAATGGACTTGTTGTCGTCAAGTTTACCTACTCTCTCGCGTAATATTTTGGCGGTTGTGATGGCTTTCACTCATTCCTTGTACTATATTCTTGTGGTCCAACTCCAAAATGGCGGTTCCACTTTTTCTTTTCTTTACTTATTTAAAAAAGCAGCCATATTTTAACAATAAAGTCTAACTCAATTTACAACCTCAATATTTTTTTTTTGAGAGAACCTCGATATTATTATATTTGACACTTTTACCTGCATTCGAATCTGATACCTTATAATGATGTTTGTTAAAATACTACCTGAGAATGAACAACTCATTTGGTTGAACTAAAAGATTAAAGAAGTTATAAAAGAGAAAATATTAACATAATCATTAACGTACTAACATTTATTTTTAAAAAATATTTACCCTTAAAAAAGGGAAATGTTATAGAGTACCTTATGACATTGGATTAATATAGAAATATTACTTTGGAAAATGATAAATAGTGACGATTTAACTTTTTAAAAGTTGAAATATTGTTGAATTTAATGCAAGCATACTACTTTTGGTGCATGTGTTGGCGAAACCTAAGAGCACTTCTTAGCATAACCTTTAAAAAAGCATAAAATTATTACTATTTTTATAAGGGAATATTTTCAATATAACATTTTCTTTTATAATTTCTTAATCGGTGTCTGGAAAAATATTTTTGAATCCTATGCACACACTATTTTTGCTGTATATGCTAGTGAATCCTAATGACACTTGTTAGCATAGCTCTTAAAAAAATCATAAGATATTATATTTTTATAAGGTAATATTTTCAATATAATATTTATTTACTTTTATAATTCTTTAATCAGTGCCCGTGACATTGCTGACATTTCCCCTTTTATTATAATAGTAATCAACTTATCAACCTGCACCAGAGAAAACCTAGATGTATATTGGTTATTTATTCTTGGATCTATATTCCTTTATTAATCATTAGTGGTAAATTAAATATATTTCCTTTTTAAAACAATATATGGAATGGTGATTACGTGTCTCCTAAGTGTATTTTCCGCTGATTTTGTAGATATTGAAAAATACTGAACCCTACCCATTTTGAAAAGTGGATCCTGTCATTTTCATTGCAGACCTTATCAGATCAATGTGTTGAATTGAATGTGTTGCAAAAGTGGAAAACTAATAAGTTCAACTGTAGCTTGCATCAATCAAACAAATTTTACTTGGTTTTTCTTTGAAAATAAAATATTTACTATTATATATCTTATATAAGCTAGAAGCTTTTACATGACATATGTTTGCCTTCAATTTCTCGCGTTTCAACGCGCTTTTTCCGCATAATCTGTGAAGCTACAATTCGGCGCTTTTGAATTTCTGCACTGTGTCACCAAAATTTCACAACCGCTGAACCAAACATACACATATAGAAAGTTATCTCATATAGTCTTTACCTACAAACTATAAAGAACAGGACATGCAATGTACTTAATTTGATTCACAGTAGACACTTTGTTGATTTCCCTGGAAATATATGCTGTATATATTCAATAAAAGTTCTTTAGCTGAGAGGAATACATTAAAACAATGAGATATTCAGTGATTTTGTAATTATATCTGGTCAGTGGTAACCGCTAACCGGTAGCTAAGCCAGGATTGGTTAACTTTTAGACATCCATGAATTGTAATATGCTGATAATTATCAAACCAAGACTGATTTACTTGCTATGAATTCTTATTGGCAGGTGTTCCTTCTGAGTCTTTTAAGTGGCTGCAGCATATGCTGGTTCAACACAGTATGTTTTATTCTCTGCATTAGGAATTTTCCAGTTAACCGAACACTTGCATTATCGCTCACTGTGAGTTTCAATGGTGTCAGTGCAGCCCTTTACACCCTTGCTGCAAATTCAATAGACCCATCATCTGACTCGTTGTATCTTCTTTTGAATGCTCTTGTTCCTCTTTTTGTTTGCATTGCAGCGACCATTCCAATTCTTCGCCAACCGCCTTTAGACCCTCTCCCTCCTGATGCAGTTAACCGGGACTCATTAGTATTTCTAATCTTGAACTTCTTAGCCATCTTCACTGGCCTTTATCTCCTCTTGTTTGGCTCATCTGCTTCTTCCATAGCTTCAGCCCGGCTCCACTTTGGTGGAACTGTTCTTCTCCTCATCCTCCCATTGTTTATTCCTGGCATTGTATATGCTCGGGCTTGGGCTCAGCGTACCATCCATTCCAGCTTCCGGGTAGAAGGATCCAGCATTATTCTTATTCATGATGATGATCTTGAGCTGCATAAAGAGCTACTTAGCCGCCACAATAGTAGTATTGTTGGCAATGGAGATGGTTACAGCCTGCTAAGTGACAACGGATCCATGTTTTCAAGTCAGAAGGAAAGTGATAGTGATGTGTGTTGTGATAGGATGATTGGCCAGGATCACTTGACAATGCTAGGAGAAGAGCACTCGGCTGCGGTGATTTTCCGCAGATTAGACTTTTGGCTATACTACATCACATACTTCTGTGGAGGTACGATTGGTCTTGTCTATAGCAATAATCTGGGACAGATTGCTCAATCTCTCGGTCTGAAATCAAGTACTTCTACCCTTGTTACTCTCTATGCATCCTTTTCGTTTTTCGGTCGCTTGCTTTCAGCTGGACCGGACTATGTTCGTAGGTAAGTATCCTGAAGTCCTTTAAATTGTTTATTTGTACTAGATTAGTCGTTTAAGTTTTTTGTCCCACATAGGTCCTTTAAGTTCCATTCTGTATGCACCACTATCCTTTTTCACACATTCTGTTATAAAAACACACGCGTTTGGTATGTTACTGACGTGACAAACAGGAACAGAGTTGGCCACTTATCCTACGTGCACCTCTCTCTCATCTGGTTCAAGTATCTCTTGTTCATTTTAGAACTAGATTAAATGGTTTGAGGCAAATATTGTGCGAGAGAAGAGGAATAGGTTGCATAGTCTAAGAGGTATTCGTTGCCCCACGGGTAAAAATCCCATGGCATTTACACCAATTATTCTTCTCTCTTGAGCAATATTTACCCCAAATAGTTCAACATAATTCTAAAATGGGCAAGAGTAACACATAGGAGATAACAGAGGGGTACACGTAGGATAAGTGGCCAAACTTGTTCATGTCATGCCAGTAACATGACATTAACATAAGTATTTTGGTGACAGAATGTGTGAAAAAGGATAACGGTGTCCGTAATGAGACTTAAAGGATAACAGTATAATTAAACGACTTAAAGAGACGTACATTTTATTTCCTCTTGCCTTTGTCTTGAATTAGAAATGATTTATGTGATTAAAATTGTAGCACTTATGATTAAACTATCTTTGGCATTGCAGTAAGTTCTACTTTGCAAGAACTGGTTGGCTCTCCATTGCACTTATACCAACACCAATTGCGTTCTTCTTGCTTGCCGCATCAGACAGTTCTCTGGCACTGCATACTGGAACTGCACTAATTGGGTTGAGTTCTGGTTTCATATTTGCCGCTGCTGTTTCAGTTACATCTGAACTGTTTGGACCCAATAGTGTAGGTGTCAATCACAACATTCTCATAACAAATATCCCAATTGGTTCACTTCTCTATGGTTTTCTTGCTGCACTAGTGTATGATGCCCATGCACACTCAACACCGGGAAACTTGACAACGTCGGACTCAGTAGTTTGCATGGGAAGGCAATGCTACTTCTGGACATTTATCTGGTGGGGATGCACATCTGTCGTGGGACTAGGTTCTAGTACGCTGTTATTCCTAAGAACCAAATATGCGTATGAACATTTTGAGAACCACCGCATTTCAACGCAAGTTATTGTGCCTTAACTTTTGTTGTTGATGAGACATGATGATCACCTGTACAGGCGTCGAGAAGCAGAGTAAAAAGTTAGAGTGCTTTTTAAAGAACGCATGTATTGTAGCGTTATATCGTAAATAGGAAGAGTTAGATATCAAGAGTCGGCGAGGATAAGGATTTTGAATTACTCTTTCACAGTGCACAAAATAAATGAAAAAAAGAAAATAAAGAAAAGTGGTTTTAGATGTTGAGAAAATATGCAGCAATAATACAGAATGACGCGTGGTCCTTCTGGAAGTTCTGCAGCCATGATTTGGTTCGAATTAAGCACATTACTTCTGTGCTTTGAACAGAGTTTTATGCTTTGGCCTTGTTTGAGGCATGCTGGATCCAATGATGCTGCCATCTTATGATTTTTTGTATATTTCAGAAAGATATTTTTCAACAAGGCTAAACATGAAATTTTAAAGATCTCCAAAGAATATGGGGAACAAGTACCCATTTATCTTATATTTTCTTTTTCTTCTGTTCTCTTCATTGCAAAAGAAAAATCAAACTTCATTAGCTCAATTCTGTAATTTAGGAACCTCCCCCCTACCCCCAAAAAATGGTGAAAACAGAATATACAAGTTTCATTTGACTTTATGACTTTGAAAGATGCTATTTTTGCTTATTTTTTTGCTCATGTGTTCCATGTTCTGTTGAGATAATTTATTTATTCTTATTACTTATCACTTTCAAAGGTTGAGGCATATATAGATTCATAATGGCATTCTTAAAATCCTTACAGAGATGAACTACTAAAATGGTCCTCAGATTTCATCATCTTTATTATGTACTGAAAAAAATGAAAATAATGAAAGAAATAGAAGTGTATTTCTAGTCTAAACCTCAAGGGTAGATACAAAATGTAGGATCTTTTATACATAGAAATAACCTCTCATATGCTAATGCCATCTTTTTTGCTGTAAACATTGAGGAAGCATACTCACGGCTAGCCTTTCCTCTCCTTGCTAGCCTCTGTGGTCCATCTTTTACCACTGCTTCAAGTGCCTCCAATAGGGACTCTACATTAGGAGAGAACATGTAACCATACTCATCATCAACCAAAAGAGTACCTTTAATGCTTGGAAACCTTGATGCCAAAAGAGGCTTCCCACTCATCATAGCCTCCATCAAAGTAAGATCAAGCCCTTGTGGCCTCAGTGTTGGATTGACAAAAATGTCAATAGCATTATAAAATGCTTTCAACATGGAAGGACTCATTGATCCTAGAACAAGAACCTGGTTTCCTAAATCTTTGTACCTGTTCCCCCATGGTCCAGAACCAGCAACTATCAAATAAACATTAGGGTGTTTTGTTATTAGCCTTGAATATGCTTCATGAAGCAAAGGATGACCTTTGTCTTTAACTAATCTCCCTGCTACACCAAGTACCAAACTTGCATTCCCTGGAATCCCAATTTTGGTTCTAAATTTCCTTCCCAATTCAGCATCTTCTCCAAACTCATCATCATCAACCCCATTAACAATCACATGTACTCTTCTTGTAGGAATTTGGTAGAAATCTCTTAGCATCTCACCACAGCTATCACTAATAGCAACATGATGAGCATAACTCTTAAAGAATCTTATCTCATTCAACACCTTAGGGACAATACCATGTAAGCTATTATTGAAAAGAGGTGAAATAGGTTCATCAGGTCTTCTAGCTAAATCCTGAAAAATACTTGATTGCAAACTCTCAAGTGCTATTCCATGCCAAGACACTACAAGATTTGAAAGATTCCTAGCTACATAATGAGGAAGTGCAACACTTTCTGAATGAATAACATCAAAAGGTTCTTTACTGTTCTCTTCCTGATATTGTTCCAATGCTTTATTGTATCTCCACTTGTCAGATTCACCTTCATGAAAATGGATAAAAGGGTAACTTTGTTGTGTTTTGATTGAAGTTTTTTCATCTTGGGGTGATGTAAAAATATGAACTTTATGTCCTCTTTGAGCTAAAGCAGTGTGAAGGGTGTAAGCATGGCGTTCCATGCCACCTGGGGTGGTACCAATAGGCCATTTTCTAGAGAAAACAGCAATTTTGAGAGGTAAAAGTGGTTTTTTGTGTTGAAAAAATGAGAGCTTGTTCCATGCAAATTCAGCTAAAGTAAGATCACCTGACCAAGTTTTGGATTGTTGGGAAGCAAAGGTGGTGCAAATAGAAGCTGTGGTGGGGGTGTGGAGAAGGAAAAGAGCTGGTATTGTGAAGAGAACAATGAACAAAAGGGTTGTGAAGAAATAAAAATTTGAAGAGGAGTTTGGTTTCTTGGACTTGTTGTTTAAGGCCATTTCCTCTTGGTTGTGCATATAGAGGTTTCTTGTTTTGATTTTTCTTGTGATTTGAATTGTGTGTTGAAGTTGAAATTGAATGTTAAGGGGAAATGGTGAAGACTATGTGAGATTTTGGAGAGGTAGGTACGCAAACACTGAAGCAAAGTGCGTTTGGGTTGGAACTTGGAATCTCTTATGAAAGTGCGTTTTTAACGCCTATTTTTGAGGCAAAAGTGGACTTTATATGCTTGACACTTATATTTAACATGCACACAAGTGCACCACTGTTTAGGTGTTTTCCTATGCCTGCATGTAGACTTATATTTAACTTATATTTAATATGTGTTTCGTCCTGCAATTAGGGGTCATTTAAAAATTGTTCGCTGTAATCGTTAATTCTGGCAAGGGTAATTTGCAAGGGTAATTTATCAGGATTAACGATTACAGGGACCAATTTTTAAATGACCCCTAATTGCAGGGACGAAACACATATTAAAGCCTTAAAATCCTGAATTGTTGGTTAAGTTTTCTTTGAGCTTTTGTTAGAAAAAAACTTGACCGTCTCGTGAGCTTAGCTCAGTTGATATGAACAATACATAATATATGTAAGATCCAGAGTTCAAACCCCAGAAAAAAAAAAAAAAAAACTTGACTATTACAACATTTGTACTTTTTGAAACTAATTATTTACCGTTGACAATTTATTTTACTAATTATTTTGGACCTGTCATGTGCATTTTATACAAACATTTGTTCCAATTATGCATTGACCATTGACTCTCCTCAATTTGCATATTATAAATGAAACTCAACCAGTTATGCTTATATTATTGTGGTCCAAACGAAACGAGCACGTCTGCAATTTTTCATTACATTTAAAAGAAATGGTACATATTACCTAACATTAACTTTTATCTATGCATAGTTGCATACACACAATACTAATGCCGGCTGAACATGTTTTGAGACTTTAAATGAAATTTTAAATGAGATCTTTCAAGTACAAAAAAATAAAAGTGTTTTTTTTCAAGTAATTTAACCGTTAGAAATTCATCTTTTTAAGATGAATAAGGTATTCAGGCTTCGAACAATATCAAAATTTTCTTAAGAAATCAAGTGAACTTTGAATTAGAGGGTTTCTTTTAGGCTTGTTTGGTTGGTTTGCAATGTGCATGCATATATGATTTGATAGCTTTAAAATTTGGTCCGTTCCCCACATTTTTCTTCTCTTGGAGTATATTGAAGTTAACCCAACCATGTGATGCTAGCTTTGCTTAATAATAGTACCGATGCAGCTGAAAATTTGTCACGCTTTTAGTCTCGAGTTTTGCATATATACAACTTTGAGTAAACAACAACTACATGCTGATGCAATATCAACTGATTTATAAATCACATGGAAATACTTCAAAATGAAGAATAAAAAAGGAAGACTTCGCATGAAAATGTAATATCATTTCATTTGAATACAACATATTAAAAAAGACTTCACATTCATATTTTATTTCTATGAGATAAAATGAGGATTTAAGTAGATGACATTCTACCTTATAATCGGTTTTATAAGAGATGAATTAAACTTAATTCAAAATTCTAAGATGGTATTAGACTTTATATAAGATCCACTAAGTTGTCTAATATCAAGTCTTCCAATATTTGAGCAATCGGATTGCTCTCCAAATAGGTTTTGTATTTTCCCACCCTATGCCCTTCTCACACGCCTTGCAAAAATTACAAAATAGCCCTTCGGAATACAAAATTTGTAAATTCAAAATCTTGTCCGGATTACATATTTCGGACATCTTTGAAGTATAAAAGGAAGTTCACCCCCCAAATTTATAGATTCACTTTTTACTCTCTCTCTCCCCCCTCCCTCTTATCCCAAATTTCGAACTACAAAAATCCAACTAAAATTGGCGTTTTCTTGCTCAAAAGGACCGCATTTCAACCCTTGATAAACATCAAATGGAAGGTTAGTTCGATTTCTCTATGCAT
>Ga0315913_1000420_pt1 | contig 37033 bp, 11 predicted proteins | sample MpolsnodulesMG_FD_207736 | JGI IMG/M metagenome (GOLD analysis project Ga0315913, IMG submission 207736) | Medicago polymorpha root nodule microbial communities from Los Angeles, California, United States - small nodules | ecosystem: Host-associated > Plants > Roots > Nodule | place: USA...
TCCTATTGCATTGAGATGTGGTACTTGAGGACCAAGTAGTTCTTCACCCTCTTTTTGAGATCTGAAAAGATATTTTTCCACATATCCAATGATCTAACATCCATTGGAGTAGACAACATATGTGATTTTTTTCATATAGAAATGTGCAACACTTGTTATGTAAGCTTCTTTTGATGCACAAAATTTTTACTATTCAAATGCTCAATTTATTACCAAGTAGTTTTTTTTAAAAAAATAGTTGGGATGATTTATGTTGTTTGATACAAGTTTAGTAGCATGACACTTTTTTAAAATAGTATATTTTTGTTTTATAATTAAGTTGAAAATTAGAATCATTGAGTGATGAATGTGAAAAGTTGTTGTTGCAGCCTAACTTAACTTTTGATACCTCTGTAGATTTATTTTTTTAGCAAACCTCTGTACATTTATATATATTAAAAAAAACGTAAGTTTATTTTTGATGGTAACATTTCATATATTAACATGTATCAATAATATCAATTATTTCAAAAGTGTGATGGTAACATTTCTCTTATTTTGATTGGTTTGGTGTTTGAGCTTCGGGGAAGGAAGCACTGTATATATTAGTTTTAATGGGATTTTAAAGTGAGCTCATCAACGTCATGCTGCTGAGAACACAATTTTGAAGACAATAATACCCTTTGATTCATGTTAGGATATATGTTTATTCAAACTAGTTAAGGGTAATTTGGGATATATGTATATACATGTCTGGACAAAAGCCAGATTGGTGATTGATTCTTAATTTCTCGTTACTTCCCTATTTGGTTATTCAAGATATTATTTTTTGACTAATAGGTTATTCAAGATTGTATAGCTAGTAATACCATTCTTATCACTATCATATGTTTTTTGAAGAATTATCGCTATCATATGTTTTTTTTTTTTGAGGGAAATCGCTATCATATGTTGTTGTTTGGCATATACTATAATTTATATCCAAACACAACCATACCATACTAACAACATATTTTGACTTCATTCGCAACGCGAACTTTGTAGGAGCCAGGCAGTTTCACTTCACTACTTCCTCCGGTCTTAAATATAAGAAAATATTAATTTTTGAGGTTCATTGAATAGTTAATGTATCTGGTCTACATTGTAAAATAGATCCATTAATTATTCAATGAACCTAAAAAATGAATCTTTTCTTATATTTAAGAACGAAGGGAGTATGTCATAATCTTATTGGACACCTTCATTAAAAGGACACCTTATTATGTTTACATCAATCAAGATCGTCACTCATTTATTTATGTTAATAACATAAATAATAAAAGACAAATAGATAATTTTAATATGTGTGAACTCAAATGAATTATCTATATTCTCTGAGTAAATAAGAATTTATCTTTAATTAATATAATTTACTTTGTTTAGAAGACAAATATTTCATATGTTATCTTTAAGTGATTGTTTTAAGATTATTTACACATTTTAAAAAATAATAAATAGTTTATTAAGTATATTATTGACATATCATTACTTTCATACATAAGAAGTGTTAGGAATAAATTCATTTAAGAGACATTTTTGCGAGAAATAAACTCAATGAAAAATATTAAAAACGAAAGAAAAAAAAACAGTAGGATGACTATATCTTAGTTGGAGCCGTGATAAAGAATGGAGAAATAATTTCAGCAATAAATAAATAAAAAAGCAAAAACAAAACAAAATGAGTGGAGGATGACTAATTTCAACAAAAAATAAAAATAAAAACCAAAAAAAATGTGTAGGAGGGTATCGTCTCAACCAAAAAAAATGTGTATCGTAGGAGGGTATCGTCTCAGATGGTCGAGCCATCTGAAGGATGGCGGTGGCATCTCGGATGACGCTATGTAAGGGAAAAAATAAAACTAGGGTAGATAGAATATTTATTTTCGATGTAGGTATATTGGAGTTTTTTTTTCATCATAAGTTGGGTAGTTTGAAAAAAATTCCACGCATGTAATGACTAATGAGACAAGTGGAATGCAATGTTTTGTAAAAAAAAAAGTGCAATGCAACAGCTAGGAAACTTTGTCTCGCCAGCTCTATCCTATCTTATCGATTGAATTATTATTAATTTATGATGTATGATATTTCTTCATGTTTAATATTTTGTTTCTTTGTTTATCCAACTGGTTAGCGTTAATGGATGTCCTCGGGATATTATTTAAAAATACTACTCCGTATTTTCTAAAAAATATTTGTGTTTTATTGTATGCCACTTTATAATACAAATGCATTATTAATGTTTTTTCCTATGGTACCCTTTATAAGTTATTACTTTATATTCTTTCTATCTCTTTTTCCTATGCATTAATAAAGGTTAATTTTGTAAAAGTATTCACAATTTCTTTTTCCAATACAAAGGTAACTATATTTTTTAATATGTGTGAAGATATAAAAACAACTTATAATAAATAAAAAGAAGAAGAGGGGGTAGTATTGACTATTACCAAATGGAATATTATTAAAATTTTATTTTTTCAGCTTTCTGAGATTCAAAATCGTTTATTAAATTATTATAATCAATTTTATTTAACATTTCTTTTTCGATATATTATACAGTCAACAATTCAATACATTTAATCTTTGTTGAGACAATATTGATCTTATATATGATTTTTTTTTAAATTTTAATTTTGAAAAACCATGTTCTAGGTAAGCAAAAGTTACCCTAATTGTTAACATTATTGTATGAAGAATATAGACATTTAGAAAAGAAACAATACTTTAAACATAATTAAGTATGTCAATTGGATGTATCATTTTCTACTTGTATATAAGGTATGAATCACATAATCAATACTTTATGAAACTTCAAACGTTAAAACAATTGTTGCTATATTTTTAGAGGAGTGATATTTGTACAACTAATTTTGTACAACTCTTCTGATAACTACTTTTCTCCTTTTTTTTTATTAGACAAAAACAATGGAGAGAGAAAGAAAAAGAGAGAGAATTAAAACACATGTGAGTATGAGATAGATGGTTGTTTCAAAAGTTGTCAAAAAGGAAATGTACAAATATCATTTCTCATATTTTTTTTAGTACTAATATATACATATATACTAGTTAAAAAATACTAAAAATTTGGGGTCTAAAACAAGGGCTTTACTAAACCTAGCCGTCTCCCCTTTCTTCTTCTTCTTTCCAGAGAGCTGATTTAGGGTCAATTTTGACTCAAAAATCACCACTCTGAATTGTTTTTCCTTCTATCCTAATTAAATAAGTGATTTCACATATTTTCTGTTTTCTTTCGTTAATTTTGTGATTTTTTTTTCTCTGAACGACTATGTTTGTTTTGATTTCCCGTCTCTGTGCGGTATATTTTTGATTTCCCGTCTTAGTGCGGTGTTTATTTGATTCAAGTTGAAAGATTAGCTTTGAGCAAGTGTAGATCCGATCAATGACAATGACTTTGACGTCGTCAACGTTGCAGATCCAGAGACATCAGTATTCCAGAGACATAAATATAGTCATATTTGTAGGCATGGGTACTTTGTCGTTTTATGCTATTAACATGGATGTTGTGAATTTGTTCACAGATTCATCTTTTTTGTTTTTAGCAAATTTAGATTTCTATTGTATCGATGTACTCTATCAATTTGAATGAATGAATATCGTTTATTTATTTTTCAAAAAAAAAACAAGGGTTTTACTCGTCTAATGATTGAGACGACCTTTGTTCAATGTTAATTTTTATATTTCAAGATATCTTAATATTCTTTTTTTTTTATTAGAAATCAAAATGGGATATTATTACTAAAATCAAACGGTGTCTCACTTTGCACAAGGTATGATAAAACTGGTGAAAACACACAACAGTGATAGATTCTACTATAAATTTAAAAAGATCATATATCTAACCTCTCAAAAAAAAAGATCATATATCTAAGACATCTTAATATTCTTAATAAATGGTATATTTTAAAAACGAATAATAAAATCATATATAAATTTGTTAGTAGATGATCATATATATAAGATAAAACTCTCTTTTTTTTATATAAATAATCTTATAATTAAAAATGAAGGAGTAATTGTCATTTGGAGTATTGTGACGGTATAACTTGAAGCACTTACGTAATCTTCGTGACATCACTCAGCATATTCCTTTGCATTTATTTGTCGTGTAACGTCGGAAAGTTAGTTTTAGCTGTTGGTCTTGTCTCGAATTTTGTCTCGAGATTTCTAGGTTGTTTTAATGTTTTATGTACTAGGAGGAGTTATGATTGAGATTTTAAAAATAATAATTAATTGAATTAAGAGTGCTGGAAAGTGGAAGCACTATTTTTTTTAACAAATTCTTCAATACTTACTCGTCGAAATTAACGTAAGTTTAATATTTGAAAACTGTGATGAAATTCACGTTGATTTCATCTAATAAAAGAATGAATATTAAAAAAAATTAAAAAGATAATGTTTTCAGCATTTTTAATTAAATTATTTCTCACTCCGTCTTACAATATATGTTTGTTACATTTATGAAAAATAAATTGTCTCAAAATAATTGTTACTTTATGATTTCAATGTAATTTTAATCTCTTATTTTTTAATTGTACTCACTAATTAATGTTGTGTGCATCATTGAGTCATTGAGTTTTCGTCAGTTTGTATTTATGATAATAAAAATGCAATAGTTATATAGGAAGTTCGCTAAAATTATCATTCTATTTCTTATATTTATCATTTTTTTTAACAGAAATAGCATCATCTTTTTTTAAGATATGTGTTATTAACTGTTTTTAAGGAATTAAATGATGTTTACAATACACAATGCAACGTATGTGTTATTTTTTTTATTTGAAAGAGTTTATCGTCGAAACTTTTAAGAAGAAAGTGCCGATATGTGAATCGTTATGGATCAAATTCCAAACTCGCAGCTCATCATATCAAATATTTCTAGATCATTTTTAACATTTTCAGTAGAACATCATTAATTCTTTTATTTTCAATTGTATCATCTAAATAATATTACTCATACCACTTATAAATCATTGTTATAAAATTGACTTGTAAGATGAAGAATGTGTCTTCCAACTTTTTGTCTATAACCAAAATAAATAACATCTTTTATTTGAATATTTTTCTTAATTTGTATAGAAAGTTTACAATGATGGAACTCAATAGGGAGAGAGGAAGTAACTTTTAAAATTATTAATATATTTTACTGTTATGCTTTATAGTACTAGTAACTAGTAATAAACAATATGTATTTCTTAGTACTTGTAGTTGCAGGTGATGAAGGTGGCGTAACTCATTCTTCTCACAAGGAAGAAAGCAAAGAGTTTCCTTAAAACACGGAGATGATAAAGAGTTGATCAGTCTTTTAATTTGTGTTAAATCAAAAACACTTTGGAATCATAGGTGCTACTAAAAACAGAGGTAATTCGTCATATATTAGTTTTAATTATTATATTTGACTGGATCTGTGTTTTTTTTTTCTTTTTTTTTTGACAAAAACTGGAAATGTTAATTATTCTAAACCCCAATAGGAGTATTGTATACAAGTCTTTGATCTGTTTTTTTGTTTTTAAATAATAATATTGTGAATTATTACTTTTTTATTAAAGAGTATTAATTGTGAAATATGACTTTATTTTTTTGACAAATTGTTAATTATCACAAGTAATTATAAAAAATAAAACATAAATATCTTTTTTTTGCCCTATAGACATGGGTAATATTTGTTCTCTTAACTTTCTTTCCTCGGTGAATAAAAAAAAATGTATTAAAATTTTCGTTCTCTTAACTTTCTTTCATCGGTGAGTCAAAAAAAAATCTATTAAAAAAATCGCTACTACAAAAAACTAATATTTTATCTATTAAAAAGAAGAAGTAATATTTTATATTGTAAAACAAGTAAATTTTATTTTAAGAACAATGTTTTTTTTTCTTTTATTAATTATTCAATTATCTAGCTAGTTGAACCCTAAGCCAACCCTAATTATTTGGAAATTTTGTCTCGACTTATAAATAGTAACAATTTTTTATGTTGGTAGGTAGTTGGGGAACGCCATTTTCAATAAAAAGCTGAGTCTCTCCTCTTCTCTTACCCCTTTATACCTACCTAGGTTTTACTTCTTAAGTAAACTACAATGGACCAGATTCAACATCCTTCAAATTTAAGAAAGGAAATTATGAAACAAGAGCTAATTAGAGGTCGTGACACTGCAAATCAATTACTTGAAGTAATTGCTTATAAATTGGTCAATATTCCTCACCATGGAGATTTAGATCAATTACCCCTTGCTGAAGATCTTGTTCGGAAGGTACTTAGATCATTCACAAATTCTCTTTTTCTATTGCACACTAATGACGAGTTCTTGCCTATCAAAGATTTGCCACAAGCAAATTGCCCAAAGTTTGAAGTTGAGGATACAGATTATAAAGCTTGCAAGAGTTTTAAAACTCAAAGAGGCTGCTACAAAAGAAAGTAAGATTTAGAAGTCATATATGCATGCCTTGGTAGGAAGTTAATTATGTTTTATATAATTATTTTGATGTTACATATATATATATATATGTATGTATGTATGTATGTATTTATGTATATGTTCTCCTTCTTCTTTATCAGAATTATATAGCACCGTGATGTATATTATAAAATATAAAGAAGCAAATATTATTAATAGAGAAAAAAAACCACAATTTATACATCTATCAATCGTGCAAAGTGCAAGATTATTTAATATTAAAAAGAGTATACAAAAATACTTCAGACCCTGTACACAAAAGTAGATAAAGGCGAGATAATACTGTAGTCTATATAAGAGAATTCATTACGAACAGAAATGCCATTATTAGAAATAAAACACATGTCTATAAGTCCCGACTAAACTCGTAAAAATGTTGAAATTGCTAAGCTGGACGTTGTGAATTTCGGTCTATTCATTTGTACGTGAGTTTCTAATAACTTTGTCATTTCATATATAAAAAAAATAAAAAATCCTCACTAAAATAAAAGGTAAAAATGGTTAAATTGCTAAATTGGATATTGTGATCAGTATTCAAATTTTGGTTTATTCATTTATACGTGTGAGTTTCTAATGAATTTGTTATTTTGTATATTAAAAAATAAAAATAAAATAAAAAATTCTCACTTAAAAAAAAGGAGTCATTAGGAACTACCCTTGTTAGTGGATAGATACCCATCCTCTGGCCCTAATATATATGTCACTTTAGTTTTTAATGCAAAATATATTATATATATATATATATATATATATAAGGGGATTAAATCTCAAGTATTACACCAAAAAGAGAAAATAAAAACACCAAAAATCTCCAAAGAAAAACTACCAGCACCTTCAAAATGCTGAATCCCCTAAGAACAACTCCTCAAAGAACCAACATCGCCAATAGTGATCATTGATCAATTAGGCACCCGATAGAGATTTTGCTTCAAACGTTCAGCTTCGACCACCACTCAAGTTCCAATCTATCCGAGGAGACATCACAACAGCCTAAAAGAACCTGAGTCACACCTTGCTCCCGACCTCGAATCAAAAGCGACTGGCCCACAAGATTCTGACACAAGTCAAAAAGGCACCCCTCAACTCACGAACCACCAGAGCAGACACCTAAACCTGTCCAAAAACTCGACCCGCCGATAACCCGATGCCAAAATACAGAGACAGAGAAAAGGCGGAACAGTAGCGTAAAGTGAACCAGCTCGAACACAAACAAATCAAAATAAGCCACCAAAGCAACCTGCATCACCACCACCTGAATAGACCATCGCACAACCCAACCCTCGGCTAGGCAACCACAAACCACCACAATCCTTACAACAACGAAAAATCCAGGTTTTGTGAAGAAGGAAGATTAATCGTGAAGGACCCGCACCCGCCGAGCAGTCAGGAAGGCTTAAGGTGCAACAAACGACCACTCCATCAACACGAAGCATCTGCACACCTAACTCTTTCGAGCAATAACAACCAAACAACCAAATCCTGATCCAAGAGTAGGAGGCCTCCAGCAGCAAGGCTCCGAATGAACAAAACGAAAACACCGACGAAATCGACCTTGAAAAGAAAGTGAACCACCAAAAGGCTAAGGGAGATCTAGATAGCCTCAACCCTAGACCCTTGACAGAGCACAACACCTAAAACACAAACACAGACATGACAGAAAGACAACTAAACAAAGAACCACCAAGAGGTTGAGGGAGATCACAACAGCCTTGACCCTAGACCCGAGACAGAACACAACACCTAAAACACAAACAAAGCAAAACAAACACAAACAAAACATACCAAAAAGCATAGTAGTGAACCACCAAAGGGATGAGGGCGACCTAAAAAAGCCTCGACCCTAATCCGTTCACAAATCACAACTGTAACACACAACCACAACACAACAAACAACTGGATACAACACAAACAAACAACACCAAAGACGATCCAATAGACACAAACAAGACCAGCAACCTCGTGAAAGCAGATCCGGAAGAGAGACCCGAGCCACACCACCACTAAAAACGAATCCAGAACGGAAAAAAGAGATGGACAGGAACCTCTCCAATCTGAAGCCACCAGATCCGAAACCAATGAAGATCAGATTGTGCTGCAACAACAAAGATCTAAAGGAAGCGACGATGGTTGAACCTTGACATCCGAACCCAGCTAACGATGCAAAAATTATGACTTTATTAATTCATCACATCAATTGTATGTGAAAAAGTTATTACAAAAAAGAACATAAAATATGTAATAAAAAAATGTTTTGTTTGTTTGAAAGAAATGTAATAAAAAAGAGATGTATAATGCGGGTTGACGCTTCAGACAAGAGATATATAATGCGAGTTGCTCTTGGCTGGCTCATGGGGAATTCTCTGATAGCCTAGACTTCATGAATATCACATTCATTTTTAAAGGAGGCTCTCAAACATCCATGAAGGATTGGAGGCTAAATCTTATTTCGGTTAGCCATTGTTCTTGGTCGGTCCATCCTGGACAATGCTATGGCAGCCTTTGAAATTGTTCACCACATGAAGACCAAAGCCAAAGGTAAGTCGTGTGATGTTGCACTTAAATTAGATATTGGCAAAGTTTATGACAATATTGATTGGGGTACATGAGATATATTATGTTAAAGATGGGGGTCTCAAACGAATCTTGAGAACTGGTAAATACCATGGACTTTCATCTATGATAGTGTTCCAGACTAGGTAAAGGCACAATCTAAATTCAACTCGAGCCCGATTGATTTATGATTAAGAGAGAATCCATGTCATGGACACACCCTAAATTCAACTGGATAGTGGTTTAAATCAATCAATCTAGATCGTCCAGTCTGGATCCAATGATGAAGTTCTCCTCAGATCATTACAAGTATCTCACAAGGACACTTGTCCAGGTGAAGGTTTGACATCCAAAACTCTACTTATTCCTTGTAAATAGTAATACATATCATTGAGCGATGTACCTTACTCTCCTTAAACACTTACCGACTTAAGCATCAGAGCCTGTGTAGGTACCCCCGCCCAACCAACGAAGGACTCTCGACAGACCATGATTGACGAACTTCTCCGTCAATGCAACAAATCTTAACCCTCAGGCAAACTATTTTAGGTCCAACATGATCATATAAGAATTAGCAAAAACTTTCCCATTTATCAAGAATCGAGTTTGGCATAAAATGAATTCTTGGAGTAGTAAATCTCTCAAGAAGGTATAAAGTTTATCATAAACTATGTTCTTCAATCCATCTCGTCATATGTAATAAGCATTTTTCTATTTCTAAATTCGTTAGTTAAGGAAATCGAGAAGATGCTCAATGCTTTTTGGTGTGGTCATGGTAATGGCAACAATAAGGGCATGCATTGGTTATAATAGGAGTGGCTTACGGTTCCAAAAGAATATGGTGGCATGGGGTTTAAAAGTCTCAAAACTTTCAACATTTCAATGATTATCAAACAATCGTGGAAGATCATCACATCACCAAATATTGTAATCACCATACTACTCAAAGCTAGATATTTTTCCACCGGTGGTTTTTTCGCCTCTCGTGCAGGACACAACCCAAGTAAGGGTTTGGAGAAGCATATGAAATGAAAAGTCAACTATTTAGAATGGCTTTCGATGGAGTATAGGATTAAGGACAAATACTTATGTGTGGGACCATCATTGGATCCATCTGGACCATCTTATAGAATTGCCGACGTTAATGCACCCAACAATGCAAGGGCTTATAATTAGTGGCTAATTCAAACCTGGTAGAAATCAGTGGCATTATGAGAATGTTATCATCCTATATTGAGAAGGATGGGATGTATTTCGTTTGCGGCGCGTATCGTAATATCATGGAAATCTTTATATAAATATAGGACTCTGCTCAGTTCAAAAGACACACCAAAGAGTTCTATTAAGTTGTCTAGAACTCATTCTCTCTTCTCTCTTCAGCTTGTGTTAACGAGCTATTTTCATATTCATCTTTTTTCCTGTCCATTTAGAATTAAGAGTGTTCTCAATACCATAATCCCTTTTAGCTAAAATGTCTCTTCGAAATTAAGAATGGTCTTAAGAGCATGATCCCTTCTATAATTTATGTCCCTTCAGAATTTAGTGTACTTTTATATTTTGCGATATAATAATCAACCTTCAATATTAATAATGATCTTAAAAGTATATATCCTTTAGTTATTTTCTGTCTCTGGAGAAGTTAGAGGTTAGAATGGTCATAATTTCATAATTGATTAGTTTCAGTGTTTAATTAAAAGTGGTCTTAGAATCATATTGGAGGTGTTATTTTCGAATGATTAGCTACAATATAAGAAAAAGAAAAAAGTCATTTGGCATTTCTAACTGGTGCATCTTGTAACGAAGGAATAAAACATATATATAGGAAGATGTGTGTTATTTGAATAACCATTTGTATAACAACTTTTGAAACAACCATAAATTTACAAAGAAAAATATGTATTGACAAGAAAACCAAAACAATAAAGAAAAAGAAAGCAAAAACATAATGTGAGTATGAGAGAGAAAATTGCTACAAAAATTGTCACAAAATGATTGTATAAATATCATTTCTTATATAGAAATTGCTCTACTTGTTTTTCACTTCAAGAAACAATCTTGTGGTATACAAGACTTGACAAAAAAGAAAGTAATCAAGTGAAGGGTCACTTCTCTTATAAATCCAACATATTACTCATCATAGGCGATGGAGACTTAACCACTCACACTTGAAACACAACACTTTCAATGGTTCTAATTTCCTTTTATATTTATTGCTTTGCCTGATGAATGAAATCAAAAACTCCAAAGGTTTGGTCTAGTGGTAAAAAGACAGATCTTGAATCCGAGAAGTACCATTGGAGGGAGGTAAAGGTACTTTGTAAGTATTTTTTGAGCCCCAAATTCTTTCCTACCCTAGACTGAGTCATCATCCCCGCCCTAGATTTAATACTGGCAAAAATAAAAACATATGAATGAAATCAAAATTATCACTCTATTATATTCATTAGCATTTCCCTTTATTATTTACAAGCTGACTAGTTCGTAAGCCTTGAACTTAACGATCGGGAGTTAAACTTTGTTAGATTCGTAACTCCTAACAGGAGTACTTAGGTTTTTGAGGGGCTGTTAAAAATTTAAGGGGTCTATTGAGTAATTTTCGGATAAAATAATGGGTTTTAGCCTACTAAAGTAAATGTCCAATTCAAAAACATGGTCCTTCAGCCCGAAAGTTTTATGTGTACATCTTCGCATAGCATGTGTCGGTAGCATTTCATATTATTGAATCTGACATTTAAAAATAAGTAGAAATAATGTGTAATTTATAATATCAACTATTGTGAGATTGAGAGAGTACATAATGTTTCATCACTTAATTAACACCACAATAGACTTCAATTAACAGTGATGTCAAAAAGAAAAAAAAGTTGGGATCTCTCCATTTCCTAAAATAAATGGAAGTCTTCATTGCTATAGTTTTGAAATAAATATACGATATAAATGCCCAACTTTTTTTTCTTTTTGACATCACTATTAATTAGAGTCTATTGCGGTGATAATTAAGTGATGAAACATTATTTCATCTCCCCTTCTCATAATAGTTGTCTTCTTTACCTTGATGTAATGCTATTGATTTCGTAAAACATTTATTAAACTCAGCAAATTATGAGTTAGTTGTACAAAGAAATATGATATTTATTGGTAGACTATTTCACATTGATAAGATCAAAAGCACTTACTTGGGAGAAGGATAGCTCAATTTTGATTGAAGATGGCTATGAATGGAGAAAGTATGGACAAAAAAAGATAATCAATGCAAAATACCTCAGGTATATTTCTTCAATTTATATAACTTGCTGAATTTTTTTCTTCTTCTATGACACTATTAGTTCTTAATGAATAATCATAATTCAATGTGATTCATATTATAGGAGCTACTACAGATGCAGTTACAAAAGTGATGAAGAATGTGAAGCTATGAAACATGTGCAGAGAATTCAAGAGGACCCTCCATTATACAGAACCATATATTATGGCCATCATAATTGCAAAAGTTCTTTATCAAACTCAGATATCACATTATTGGAACCTAATAATACTTCTTCTATGTTTCTTAGCTTCAATGACAGCTTCCAATGCAAAGAACAATTCCCATTTTCATCATCCAAAAAAATGGAGCCTATAGAAATGATTAATCCCTATGATCACCACATTGGTCACAACCAATTAATAACATCAGATTACCCTCTCTCATGTGATTATGAAGATGAATTTGATTATTTGAGGCATGCTACTATGTTATCATCCACACAATCTCTTCAATTTCATGATGGTTGTGGGCGCAATCTTGGAACAAATATTGTTGATCCTATGGATTTTAATTAGGTAAGTCTTAATGTGATTTAAGAAAAAATGTATTCTCTATACTTGTCTTTCAATTTATTTTCAATTTGATCATGTAAAAAGTGAATGCCTTGTAAGTTTATAAATAAATTGTTCCGTTTTACAAAAGAAAAAGTTGAATTATTCTGGTAAAATAGATGAATTTGTTCACAAAGAACAAATTTGGCGCCAACTTGTGTCCGGAGAGTAATAATGTGGCTTTGCTACATGGATTTTTTGGATGTGACAATATCGATTATATCACTTATACGGAGATTGTTGCTCTTTATGAATTATGAGGGTTTTCTTTTGTGTTGGTCTATGGAACTAGTCTTTCTGATTTTGTGTTATTGTCTTTTGTTCAACAAAAATTGATGTATTTTTGTTCAACAAAAGTTGAAGTAGATCAAATTTCAAATGCATTAACTTTTGTTCGCTAGATTTTTTCTTATGTATAGATCTGAATAGAGTATTATGAATCGCTCCATGTTGCTCAGTTGGTCAAAAAGTCTTTAAAAGTCAGTTTGATTTGTTCTATCAAATTGCTGTTGAGGGAATGGAGTGTGATTTTGTATCATACCCTTAGAGTCCGTTTGGTTCGAGAATTAGGAGGGGAGGGGAGGGCAGGGATTTTAAAAACTGAGAGGTCATTAAAGAAGCTTTCAAGCCTGCACTACCAAAGGCCAACAAGTATAGACTAATTATTGAAATGAGAGAAACAGAGATAAAAAAATGTTTCTATTCAATTGAATTTATTTGTGTACTTATTATATAGCCATACAAAAGAGAGGTCATGGCTCTATTTTAGGAAGTCATTTAAATCTAATTGACTATACAATCAAACACAGTAAATCAAAATAAATCAGAATAACTCTAATTCATTGACACAATCTGTCACAATGAATGGTAAATCTGACACAATAAAATACATCTCATTACTCCCCCTCAAGTTGGAGATTGAGGATGATGAGATCCCAACTTGATTGACAGTTCTCGAAATTGTTTTGTTTCAAAAGATTTTGTGAAGATGTTTGCTTGTTGTGATTTTGTCGGTATGTGAACAGTAGAGATAACTCCCTTTACAAGAAATTCTCTAATGAAGTGACAATCTACTTCAATGTGTTTTGTTCTTTACAGGAAAACCGGATTCGAAGCTAAATGTATAGCAGCACAATTGTCGCAATGTAGAACTGTAGGAGAATCACATCTTACTTGTAAATGCGCAAAACAATAAAATACAGCTCATTACTAATGAAGAGAAAAGCTTTATGGTTGCCACTAATTTTTTCGCACACTGCATTTTTGCAAAAAACGAGAGTTAACTCATGCAGGTGTTAATTACAGCGTGAGTTAACTCACACTTAAGTCACACATGTGTAAAAACTAAGTCACGTTTTTTTACACTTGCGTTAGTTAACTAACGCATGAGTATTTTAGTTAGTTTGACTGAGTGGGAGCGAAAAGTGCAGGGGGAAGAGCAGAAATCTAAACCTTTGAGGCCGAAGGACCATGTTTTTGAATTGGACTTTTATTTTAGTCAACTAAAACCCATTCTTTTATCTGAAAATTGCTAAATAGGCCCCTTCAAAAACCTAAATACTCCTATCAAGAGTTACGAACCGAATATATCGGAGTCCAACTCCAGATCGATAAATTCAAGGGTTATGAAGAAAAAAATTCAAGGGTTATGACCTGATCAGCTTGTAAACAATAGAGGGAAATGCCAACTTTCCTGAAAACTAGTATTACAACAAATTCACGATGATTAACATGACTTATAATAAAAAAAAATTACCACCACAACCACCTTTATTCCACTAAATCTAGATTTTACACCAATTCACGCTAAACATATATGCATTCATGATTATTTTTTCGTAAGCAATTTGTTTGTTGTATATAGCATAGCTCTATATTAAAACAGCAGAGCTAAGTATGCTCATATGAATCTTTGAAGCAACTTTCCTTTACAAGCTCACAACTTGACACATTAAAATACACTCTTTACTTCAAACGTTGATTTTCATCTAACGGGGTTGGACCTTCCATCTGTGCTCGCTTATCTTCATTTTACTAACAAGTGTTAATTTCTACTTTTTTTTTTAATTATGTTGATGTTGAAGGTTAGAGTTTTTAAGTTATTAAACAATTAAATTAAAATGTGAATGTTTAAGCTTTGTTGAAATATATTAATCAAGTAGAGGTTAGTATGCTCATATGCAATTTTAAGTTATTTTCAATGAAAACATTAGAGAAGAAAATAACTTATTTTTAAAATATTAAATATTATTCTATGAAAATTGCTCTTCTCCTTTTTCATTTTGCTCATTTCCACCTTAAACTTTCAAAAATAACCCCACCGTGAGTTAACTCATGCTCACCCCAGCGTGAGTTAACTTGCGTTCGTTTCAGGTTTGACAACATAATATCAACTAAGAATCAATGTTCTTTTTAGCACCTAAACGTGCATTTTTCACAATACAAATCATCGACTACCACTACATTCATTTATCACATTCATTCTTTCAATCAAATTGTTCATTCAATCAAAATCAAAATAAACATCAATTCCAAAATAACGCAAATGTCATATATTAAAATGCGAATATGCAATTGTCATTAATTTACATCAAGGTCCGTCAAAATGTCATAAAAACTAAAAATATATAATAAAAAAACACTAAAAAACCAACAAACACTACCCAACTGAAGTACCAACAACTATCTTGAAAAGGCATAACGTCTCGGTGATCATCGTACGGGACCCATATGCCATCCTCCATCGCCAGTCGATCTAGGAGGCCTCGATAGTGACTAGTTGAAGCATGACCCTTTGTCGAAACAAATCGGTTGGCACGTGGGTAATTATGCTCATAATTTCTTATCAGCATTTCAAGGATATAATTTGGCGAAGAGCTCCACAACACATGCCTACAATTACAAACATACAATCATGTCAACACATGTATATACAAACTAATATTTCATCATCACATGTATATACAAACACAATCATATCAACACATTTATAATATACTATAGAAAAGATTAAATTACTACCTTAAGTAGAGACATGTATCCAACAATGAAGCCCTTTGTAGGGTCAGTAGCCTTCGAAATTGGATGTAGAGATAAGTCAGTGCCATCCCACCCAGGACCATTTGTGCACTCTGTACAAATTATGCATCCCCACCCACCAAGAACAACAAAAAGGTCCTTAAACAACACTCCCTAGTCTGACGAAGGTCCTCCTCCTCCTATTCATCTTGGTCCTCCAACTCATTGCACCTACTAAGGTGTCTCTCGTACAACTTCTTCTGCGAAGGAATACTCACATTTCCATCCCATTGTGTGCCTGTCTCCACTTTAGCCTTGTCAGAAGATACACCCAACTGAGTAGTCATTAACTCAATACCTAACTCGTAACCGCAGTCACCATACTCCATAAGCCTCCCTTCACTGGGATGTATAGAAGACACACCACAACGTCGAGTGTAATAGTCATCTCCCCAATAGGTAGAATGAAGTTGTTGGTCCTCTCCCGGGACGGTCAACTTGTCAGCCTTAAGCTTCTTTTCGTACAAGGAAGGGTGAACTGATGTGTCCTCCGAAACTGAAATACAAAAAAGCAAACAAACAACAAGCTGTTAAAAATATAAACATTTAAATAACTAAAAAATAAACACTTTGCATAACAATTAAATCGTAAAAAAATAATAATACAAATAAACATTTAATGTACAATTAAATCGTTAAAAAAACAATAATTAAAATAAATATTTTAAAATAGCAATTAAATCGTAAAGAAACAATAATTAAAATAAACACTTTAATATAACAATTGAATCTTAAAAAAAAACAATAATTAAAATAAACATATATAAATTTTAAGATAGCAATTGAATCGTAAAAAAGACAATAATTAAATAGAATTAAACAATTATACTTACTTCAGTGTCGCACCAAAGTATGTAGGCCATGTGTCTACCAAAACTCGGTAGAAGCGACAGGTCACTAGGGCGCCCTCTGGTACCCCCTGCTGCTCAGGGTCAGCCTCACCCTCCAGCTGTCTGCTCAATGCACGCAGTAGTGAGGGAGTGAGGGTCCTCCTCATGATGTTTTGTAAGTCCACTATTTGGGATGGACCCATTTGGGACGACGACCCATCCCCACTCCTACGTCCGTTGCCCACGTCCCCTTCAAATAAAAGGGCGCGCAACCACCCTATATGCTTGTGCACTCACGGTCAATGTCTCCTTGCCGAGTCTTTGCCAGTTTGGGTTGCTACACATATCTACACAACATATAACATTGCAAACAATAAATTAAGTAATTTTTCATTTAGACATTTTATCAAACACCTAGAGTTCAACATAAACATTATGAGTTCATTGTGTCATTTCAATCTCTAAACTACCACATTGCACTCAAACTTACTCTGATCAACATTTACAATCCAATTTTTAACTAATTTCATCGTTAACATGCAAAAAATCAATTAAATTTTCATTGAGACATTTTATCAAACGTCTAGAGTTCAACATAAACATTACATGTTCATTGTGTTATTTCAATCTCTAAACTACCACATTACACTCAAACTTACTCTAGTCAACATTAACAATCTAATTTCTAACAATCCACATTACACTCAATCCAATTTCATCATTAACATGCAAATCAACCCTAAAAACCTAAAATGTAACAACTTTTATAAAAAAAATCTAACATTTCAACCAAAAAAATAAATGTCAAATGATCATAATCACTTACTTGATATTGGAGTAGAAGTTGAACTTGATTTGCTTTAGTTTGTTGGAATTCGAGTTTGGAGGGAGAAGTTGAATTTTCTTGGTTTAGAAACACAATGGGTATATTGTGTTGCTGTTCTGATGTAAACCAGAATGCAACGTGAGTTAATTCACGTTCGTACCAAGCGGGAGTTAACTCACGTTGGATTTCTATGCAAGTTAACTCACGCTGGATACCGACCGTGAGTTAACTTGCGTTGTTTTTTTTTTTTGGAAGTTTAGGGTGGGAATGAGCAAAATGGAAAGGAAGAAGAACAATTTTCTTTATATATTATTATTTTTTTGTCAAATAGCCTAATAGCTAAAGTTCACACATTTTAATAAATATGGAGATGGAGAAGTGCGGTGTCCAGTGTTCGAACCCATCCCTTGCATATAATATACAATGTCCCTGCCATCTGAGTTACTCACGGGGGACTATATATTGGTATTTTAATACTACAACATTGAACATGTCCTGTTTCATATGTGATTTTTGTCATCATTATGGTTTATTGACTGTTGCAGTTTGAATTCAATACTTTGAATGATGCATGATATGTAATTTATGCATGGTGTGAAATTGTGTAATTATGCAATTCTGGACTCTCTAACTTCGCAATTTTTGCAATTTTGTGCACCAACCACATTGTACCCTAGCAACTGATCTTGGATCAGATCAAAACCCTTGAGAGGATCAGTGTCTAATCCCCAAACCACATCGATCAAGAGTTAGGACTCGATGCTATAAAGCAGGGGCATTTTAGAGAACTTGAGAGGTCTTTGAGCATTTTAAGGGACCTATAGAGAAAATTTGCTTCTCTCCGTTTATTGTGATTGTGATTTCTGTATAAGTCCAAAATGAATTCTAGAGAGTATAATAAATTGTATTGTTTCATAAGTTATTCCCTTACATCTCCAATATAAATTGTAGTTCCTTGAATAAATAGTTTTGTTTATAAAATATATATTAAAAAAAGGGAAGTTGTTCCCTTGTATCAAGTTGAAATACTTTTTGTAGTACCTTGAATAATAGTTTTGTTTAGGCTTAAATGCGATTTTGGTCACTTAAGTATTTATTTGGTATCACTTTGGTCTCTTAACTAAAAAAAAGACCGTTTGAGTACTTTATCTTTATCTCCGTTACTTGTTTTGGTCCATTCTGTTAAAAAAATTCAAAAAACGTTAAGTGAGGGAATAGGTGGCAATTGAGGGCTGATTTGGCTAATTAGTGAGTTAGTAGTATATAAGGCTTCTATTTTTCCAGATTTTCATTTGTGTTCATGTATTCCCTAAAAAAATTTAGGGTTTGTTCTTCATCTTCATCCCTCTTATTCAATTTGTGGGTTCCAATCGAATTTCCTCTTCTCTTCATTGTATTCAGTTCATACAATCACCATGTCAAGTGCAGCATCTCACTTTAATCGGAGAAGGAGCAACAAATTCGGGTTGAAAAGTGAAAGGGGATTATCCGGATCTATGGGTTTTGGGGTTAGAAGATGAATTCGAAAATGTTCATGTGGTGAGTTTTTGGTTTTGAGAACTATCACTGATGAAAGTAACCCTAACTATGGTGAAAAGTTTTGGGGCTGTAGAAATTGGAGGAACCGAATTGATAATGGCTGCAACCATTTCCAATGGGTAGACAATGAAGATGTTGATGACTGTGATGTGAAGTTGCAAAGAAGAAGAAGAAAAATGGCAAGCTGAAGCATGAAATTTGTTGTAAAAAGAATGAGTTGTGTAGCAGTAGGAAATGTTGCAAGATTACTATAGCTTTTGCCACTGTTAGTTTTGGGTTGAACTTGGTGTTTATGTCACTGATGTTGTCAATGTTTATTAAGTGAGATTTGATGTTGGAAAATTATGTGTTTAGTGTATAACATTGAAGAAAGTATGTGTTTGGTGTTGAAGGTAGTGTGTCTTTAGTGTTGAAGGTAGTGTGTGTGTGTCTAGTGTTGAATGTAGTATGTGAGTGCAATTAAGGTAGTTGTTGATGTAACACAGTTTAATTAGGTTTTAATTAGGTTCTCTCTCTTTGTGTTTGTGTGTGTTGGGTTTTATCTGCTGCACTTAAACTTTGTTTCAGACTCTGAACTGAACACTATTTCTGCTTCGGACTCTGAACTATTTTACCAAACACTTATAAAAAGTTTTGAAAAAGAAAACACAATTCAACTTCCTTTTTTGTTTTTTTTTCTCAACTTCACATAATAACCGGTGAGATTTGTTTACATGTATTTTTTTTTGTTGTAAACCGGATATTTCGGCGCATAATTGTTGATACTAATCTCTTGAGCATTGTGAGATCCAAATAGACAGTAAACTCTCCCTACTAGTTTTAACATTGTTGCATGCTCATTGCTGAATTATGTGCATGTAATATTATAGTATACTTTTTATATATAAAAAAGATAAACTCTAAATCCTTCGTAAGTTCTCTTTTCTTCCACTTCATTCATCGAAAATGTGGTAATTTAACGTCATTTTTGGCTTGTAATCAACATGTGCATATTTTTTAATTTCTTTTAATCTAACTGAGTGATTTCCATACATATCAGGTTTTTGTTTGTTTTTTTACGTGGTTTCGTCATCTCAGTACAATGTTGTTTTGTTCGTTGTTGTGGTGCCGTGTTGTTTGATTTTCTGCATTGATGCGTTGTTCACTTGGTTTAAATTAACATATAAACATCGATCAATTACAAATTCAATCAATAATTAGACATTAATTGCATACATTTTCCATTTTATATTTTCAACTTGCACACTGTGAGTTGATTCTTATATTCATCGTTTTTCGTTTTCAACGATGTTGAATTTGTATTCATTTCTAATATATTTTACTAATTTGAATGAATGAATACCATTTCTTTTAATAAAAATAAAATATAATATACAAAGAGCTCTAAGTGAATGTGAATAACTAATTAATTAAGTGAAGTTGAAGTTATTATAATATTGTTTTAGAGATCATGAAACAAGTTGTTTGTGTGAACACACATCTGTTTGAATTCCAACCGAGTTCCTCTCCGACGAATTTGGAATCATAGTTGACTATGCGTATAAGTTTTTTTTAGGAGGACTATGCATATAAGTTATACATTATAATATTATTTTTATAGATAAACTGCTAATGTCTAATTGGATTGGGAATGATTAACCGATTAAAATAGAGTTTGAATCTTGGAATGTCTTTTTTTTTTATTTTTTTTTACGCAAGTCTTGAATCTCTTTATAAACACTCCTTTAACATCTCAACAAATATCACGGATCCAGATTGTCGGTGGTAATAAATTTAACGTATTCACATAGGTAATATATTTATAATTTATTGGATGGAGGTCGAACGATCCAAATATAAAATTTTGTTTTTGCAGGGGCATCAATTTTTAGTAAAATAAAAAGTTAATTATTAATTCAAATCTAGACCATAGAATCTCTGACTGCCAACCGCGCAATCCGATTTCTGGACCCCATTTGTGAGTTGTGACAAGAAACAAGTTATACTGTTTTTTCTATTAGGAGAAAATAAATTATACGAGTTAAAATAAAAATAATTAGTCAATGATTTTTATCCTCAGTCAAGCACATAGGTTGACCATCGAAGAGTTCAAAGTTGACATTCAAACCCTAATTACGTGTTTTAGTACTTTTCATCAATAGTTGTAGAGATTCTCATAGCTGTAACATGGTTCTTTCTCTATAAATCCAATATTCAAGTGATTCAACTAACCACCAAGACACAATTGAACAAGCACACTAACTTTTGCAACTGCAAGCAAAGCTTCTTTGTGCATGATAATTTGGGGAGAAAATCAAGTTTGATATATAATTTGTATTATTTGAAATGGCTCTTGCAGCAGGTAGCTTCACCCACATGCCAGTGCTGCCCACCCTCAAATATGCGTCTAAAAAATCTATGACAATTACCATGTAAGTATATATCTAGATCAATAGATTTTATAAATCGGTAGTTAAATAGCAATTTTTTTGTATGGTATAAACTTATAATAAACTATCATTGGACAATATACATGAATCATGAATATAACAATATTTGTTGTTAATTTCTCTTCAGAAAATGTGCTAACAACAACAAAAACAAAACAAAAGTTGTTGGAAAGAAACCACCAGGTAGCACAGGCGGAGGAGGATTGGGGACTGGTCCACATACGAATATTACTCAGCTACCAAAAAATCCACCAAAAAATTCTGATGATGATGAAGCTGAAGATCAACTTGACAACACTTTTGCATTCAATCTTACTGGCAATGAGTGGGTGGTGATTTTTCTTTTTTTAATCCTCTTTGTGGGTTCAACATTGTTTAATGCACATTAATTAGGAGTTTTTTTTTTTTTTGAGAGAACATTAATTAGGAGTTGTTTCAATTAATTTTCTAATGTATTTAATTAATGGACATTGTTTTGGCATTCTTATTGTGGGGGATTTCAGTTTTTCTTTCATTTTAATGAAACGTAAAATGAATTGGCAAATGGATTGGAAAAAATGAGCAGGATCCTCTTCATTTAACAAAATAAATGGAATATGCAATTTATAGATAGATAGACAAATAAAATAGATAATGAGTCTTAACACTAAGTGGTCACACCATTATTAATTATTTTATACTTTTTTCATTTTTTTGTGTCTTTATCTCTTTAAATAAAAAAATGAATTTTTTTTATAAATAGAGAATATCTTAACTCTGAAAATAATACATTGAAATAAGAATTGATGATAGTTAATGTTACATAAAAAAGGAGTACCATAAAAAAGATTACTGGTTTCAGTCACAACCAGATGACTATACATTTCGCGGCACTGCTAAAGAAAGGGAATCACGACGTTTCCAAGATAAAATAACTCATTCACAATGCGGTTAACTACTGTACTAGAGAAAATCGTTCCAGAATTACACACTTAAATATGGCCATTATGACCACCCAAACATGGTACGTATATCACTCGAAACCGAAGGACAAAAAGAAAAGGTGGAGATGAGAATAACTCGTTAACACAAGTCAAAGGGAGAAGAGAAGAAAAGGTTCAATAACTCATAAGCCTTTTGCGGTGTACTAAATGAACAATGCAAGCTATCTTGTTATAGAGACAATTCACAACTAATCCTAATAAACTTGGGGAACAAGATCCCTGCGGACCAGATCAACCAACAAACAGTTAGCTTAAGCTTGGGGAACATGTTGGAGCGTGCAAGCGGATAAGACCGAAAATATCTAGAAAGTTAGTCAGATCGGATAAAATTAAGAAAGCATTATCATATAATGATAAAATCAATTAATTTAACATTTTTGGGTGATATATATATATATATATATATCAAGCTCGGACCGACCGAATGACGGCGATGTTGCGTGTGATATATATATTTGTGTCAATGTTCTCTTTGTTCACAAAAGTCGGTATTACAAGGACACACCCTAGGATGGAAAAACGGGCCCAACTCACAAGGCCGGTCTGTTTAGCCCGCTATTTTTGGCAGGCTGAGTCGAGGTTTTGAACTCGCTTTCTATAGTTGCCTCGCCCTGCTTAACTCGTCGATAAAACGGGGCGGGCACAGGGTGGGGGGGCCGACCCGCTTAACTCGTTTTTCTTTCTTTTTTTAGACTTGTTTTTTCCGTTTGGATTTATTTTGGTTGTTGGGTTTATTTTAGGATTTGTTTTATGTTGGCTTGTGAAGCCTGGATACGAGATACGATACGGATACGTTACTGCACCGATACGCCGATACGGAAAAATTTCAAAAATCAAGATACGATACGACTGAGATACGTTAATAAAAAATTATATAATTAAATGTACAATATAATAATATTGTCGATTAAGAGAGTGATGATTAGTCAATTACATACACAATATATCCCAAAAAGAGCACCATCAGTGTTACACAATATCCAAAAGGAACATTGCTAGTGTAATACTATATCGATTCAAAAAAGAAGCACTATACTCAAGAGTTAAGTTATTTTAGTTAACATTAATTGGGAAGTATTGGGGAAGGTATCGGTGCAGGATAATTATTAGATACTCTTTTGATACGTATCGGGAAATATCGAATAATTATTTTTTTTTAAAAAAATAAAATTTAATCTTTGGATACTCTCCTGATACGTATCGGGAAGTATCAGACAGGTATTGGTGCAGGATACGCAGGGGATACAATACGTCATCCATTTTGAAGTATCGAAGCTTCAGAGATGTTGGCAGATCTTCCTTATTTTTCTATTAAGTATGATGTTTAGTTCGACAATTTGTTAATTATCTTGTTTTTACCACAAATTTATTTCATGCCTATTCTTTTATATTTTTTTTTTATGATAAAAGCAAGATAGTTTTTTTGTAACAATTATGTTGTTAAAAAAATGCATTAAAAAAGTTTTTTTTTTCCTTAGAAGAATAAGTTTTTTGTTTGGTGGCTGGGCTGGCCAACTTGTCTGTCCGCCACTAAACGGAGCGGGGTGAGATATTGACTCGGTTTGTCTCGTCCCATTTTAAGCGGGCTTAGCCTGGGCTAGCCTAAACGGGGTGGACCGACCCACTTTTCCATCCCTAAACACACCCTTGAGAGTGACTCACCTCTTACATGTGTGTTCTATCCAATGTGGAGTGAATCATCAAGTTCGTCCTTGAATTTTCACGGATCTGCCAAAAATTTCCTCTAATTATGCGAAATAACAATTTAATCCCTGAATTTGTTAAATATCAATCAAGTTAGTCCATATGTTCAACCGGTGCGTTAACAGTGCTGACGTGGCCGTTAACCTCTCACATGTCAGACGCCACGTAGGTAGGGTCTAATTTGGCCGATAATAACAAACATTTCAAATGACCAAATTGATTGATTTGCAGAAAATGTTTTGACTTTCTTCCCCTACGACTCTTTTCATCCCCAACGGCTCTTTCTTCCCCAAATATATAAAATTGGAACCCTAATTATACTATCTGTAATCTACACTCCAAAATCACCAAAATTTCTTCCAATAATAATGGTAACGTTCTTCCCTAATTCAAAAAATTTCAAACCCTAATTTTTTTTATTGAATCTGAAATCCAAAATCCCCAAAAAAAATTTAAAGCAAAACTATTGAAATTGAATCCGAAATGATTGAGGTGGGCATATGAGAAAAAACAGTTATGAAAGTCGAACTTCATCTTCAAGCTCCAAGTTTAATGGTGACGTGGAGTACTTGAATGTTGGTGTCCTGGAATTTTGTGTTGTAAGCTCCAAGTTTAAGCTAAAGAACTAGCATACTTTAAAAACAATGGAATTGGTACTGGTCATGGAAGAAAGACAAGATTGATGGAGAATGTTCAGTCCATGGTTAAGGCTAAGGCTAAGGAAAGTGGCAATGAAGAGGTTTGGAGAGAAAGGTTAATGGATAAAGTTGAGTGTGTAGGAAGTGAGCTTAGGTTGATTAAGTTTGTGATGATCATAATTTGCTTGTTTGAGGTTTTTAACATGGTATTGTATTGTTCTAAACGTGTGTAAAGTTCTAATGAAAAGAGGTTGAAGATGATTGAGAAATGTAACCTTTTTGTAATAATATTACAATCAAATTAGTCACTGAATTATTTGTCTAACTATCAAATCAATCCCTACCTTATATTAAAAACCCATTAAATAAGTCCCTGAATTGTTAAATCAGATATCAATTTGATCCTTGAAGCATATGTGTACAGAATAAAGTAAAAAAGCCAGAACACACAAATTGAAACTGAAATATTAAATAGGCAAAAGTCATAGGTCATAAGTTTGAGAAATTACATAGGAAAAAGCAACCCAACTATGGGGCATTAACAAGTCATAAGTCTTAAATAAAGATAAGCAAAAAGAAACCTAACTATGTGCCATAATTCAAAGAAGCCTAAATATTAAAAATCCAATAGCATATTTTAAACCCCATGAAGCATCACTTATTTGGAAATCTGGGGATTAGTATAAACTCCATGAATTTAGGTTGAGTCGAACCGGATGGACCATAGCTTGGATATGGAACTCTAATAATGCCAACAACAGTTGGATGAGCTGGTGCAGAACCATCATTGGTGTTTGCTTAGGCCTATCAGCTGAAAGAACAGGTCCTCTAAGGTCGTACCTCGCTGGTGCAACACCCTGAAATTGAAAATTCAATCAAATTAATCCCTAAACTATGATATAATCAATCATATATGTCCTTCCATTAATACACTAACTAGCAAATCGATCCTTAAAATTTAAGAGTCATACCTGACCAGCATTTGCAACAACATTTCCTACAGTTTCTGCATTTTAGAAATTGTTATCAATTTTAGAAACTGCTTTTAGAAACCCTAAAATACAAACCCTTTTCAGAAACTGTTTTATTCGAACTGTAATTTCCTTCATTATCAAGTTAAATGTTCATCAATTTTAGAACCCAACCAGAAAAAAATAAAATTTTTAAGTCTTAACATGAAAACCCTAAAACGAATAATCAAAACAACTTTCTCAAAAACAAACAAACAACAAAGCAAGCATCAACTATCACAGAAACAAAATAAACAAAATGATAAAAACTTAAAACGAAAAAAAACAAAAAAAAGGGACAAAAAAAGGGTGAAAACGAACACAAAAACTTGATAAACTAATGGAAAGGCGTTACCTTTTACCAGAGACGAACAAAACTACTTGAAAAACTAGAGGATCACAGGAGATGATGATGATTTTGGAGAGGTGAGAATGGTGAAGGTTTTAGCGAGAAGGAGAAATGTCAATGACGTTTTTTACGTTTCTGAGTGAAATGTGATGGATCCCCTGCAACGGCAGAATGTGCTGATGTTGTGATTTTGTGTGTGAGGAGAGAGAAACCATAAATAAAAAAGGAAGAAGTAGTGATGAGAGAGAGGGAAATCATGAGAGAGATAGGAACATAAAAGGGTGTGTAGGAGAGAAAAGTGTTGTAGATGATCCATTTCCAAAATTTTATCGGTTGTGTTTTTTTTTTTAAAGAAATCAAACCAGCCAACCGAAGATGGCATCGCAGAGAATCAAAAGTGAGATTTTGAGAAGAGCATAATCCAAGATCTCGAGCCAATACCACCAGACCAACTCAAGTGAGTTACTTTTATGGGCTGTGTTAATTTTCATAAACTTGTATTATTATTCTCTGATCTTCATCGGATAAATTTTAAAAATTAGAGGTCCCACATTGGATGAGTGAATCATCAAATTCGTCCTTGAATTTTCATGGATCGGCCAAATTCATCCCTCAATTATGCGAAATATCAACTTAATCCCTGAATTTGTCAGACGCCCATCAAAAAGGTCCCTCCGTCTAAGTGCTTCGTTAGCCATGTTGAGTTGTCGCCCTGCATGTTGTGTTGTCTTGTACATGTGGCAACAAGGAAGCCACGTGTTCAAGGATCAAGTGCTTTGTTACCCATACCTACTTCCGGAAATGGATCATCTGCAACACTTTTCTCTCCTGCCTGCGGGGGATCCATATCCTAAAATTTTCTGCACAATTATATATATATATATATATATATATATATATAAAACACACATTTCCAAATCCAAATAATAAACAGAAGGAGAGATAAACAACGAAGAAGAAGAAGATCCCGTCAAGTGGATCGTGGGAAGCTTCTCGTAAGAAACTGCCACATGATTTTCAATTCCAAACTCCACCGATGTTTGGAGAATGCAACTGTAAATAAATTGGAATCTCGGAAGAAAAACCTGCTCTTGTTTTTCATGAATTGAAAGTTGTCTTGGATAATTCTTGTGAAGATGATGAATGTTGGAAACTGAAAATCACATAAGGTGGTGACCGGACAATCAGATTTGCTGCGATGCAGATGACGATACAGTTAGTATATATGGTGTGCTATGCTATCTTAGGATTCTAATTTCTATCAGCTTTTGGATCTTGTTTATCACTTACAACTTTTTGTGCTCCAAAACTTGAGTTAACATTACCCATCTAATCTTGACTTGTGATCTTAATTTACTTACATGTACATGTCTTTGATGTTAAGGGAGGGATGGTGATTTGGTATAATATGATATGGCATAAAGGCAGGATTCTTGTTTATCATTTGTAAGTTGCAACTGTGTTCTCCAAAATTTGAGTTAAGATATCACCCAGCTTGTGAGTTGTGATCTCAATATACAAAACTTATATCACTTGATCGTCACCAAAGTTGCTTTCAAAGTTGCTTTCTTATTTCTATTCTGAAGAATGTTGATCTTTTTTTTCTTCTATGAAACTATTTATTCTTAATGATTAATCATAGTTCAATATGTGATTCATATTATAGGAGCTACTATAGATGCAGTTACAAAAGTGATGAAGAATGTGAAGCTATGAAACATGTGCAGAGAATTCAAGAGAACCCTCCATTATACAGAACCACATATTATGGCCATCATAGTTACAAAAGCTCTTTATCAAATTCTGAGATCACATTATTGGAACCTAATAATACTTCTTCTATGTATCTTAGCTTCAATGACAGCCTCCAAATCAAAGAACAATTTCCATTTTCTTCATCATTTTCTGCATCCACAAAACCTGAGCCTATAGAACTGATTAATCCCTATGATCATGACATTGGTCACAACCAATTAATAACATCAGATTACCTTCTCTCATGTGACTTATCAGTTGTTGAGTGGTGGGTGAATCTGATCGTTTGATGCAACATATTATCGTCGGCTACTTTTTGATCTCCGTTGGTGGTAGTGGAAAATTGATTGTTTGTTGATTTTCCGCTGGGTGTTTTGGTGTATTTTTATTTTCATTCTGGTGTAATACTTGGGATTTAATCCCCTATTTATATATAATATATTTTGCCATTAAAAAATAAATAAATTACCCTCTCTCATGTGACTATGAAGATGAATTTGATTATTTGAGGCATGCATCTATGTTATCATCCACACAATCTCTTCAATTTGATGACGGTTATGGGCGCAGTCTTGGATAAAATATTCTTGATCCTATGGATTTTAGTTCCCTCAATTAGGTAACTCTTAATGTGATTTATGGAATATGATATGAAAATTCAATTTATTTCCTATAGTTGTCTTTCAATTTATTTCAATTTGATTGTGTAAAAAGTGAATGTCTTGTATGTTTATAAATAAATTGTTCCGTTTCATTAGAAAATGTTGAATTATTATGGTAAAATAGATGAATTTGTTCATAGAGATAAAATTTGGTGGGAAATTGTGTCTAGAGAGGTATTCATAATTATTCCTAAAAATGTATACCTTATCAAGGTCATAATGTGTCTTTGCAAAATGGATTTTTTGGATGTGGCAATATCCCTTATATTTTATGAAGCCCCGATACTTCAAAATAGATGACGTATCATATACCATGCGTATTCTGCACTGATACTTGTCCGATACTTTCCGATACGTATCAGGAGAGTATATCCCTTATTATCTTACACCGATACTTGCCCCAATACTTTCCAATTAATGTTAACTAAAATAACTTAACTCTTGAGTATAGTGCTTCTTTTTTGGATCGATATAGTATAACACTAGTATAACACTGATTGTGCTTTTTTGGGATATATTGTGTATGTAATTGACTAATCATCACTCTTTTAATCGACAATATTATTTATATTTATGTTGATATGCTACGAGCCTATGACTGATTTCTTTTGTTTGTTAATATACTTGCATATTTAAAAAAATGGTTATAATTATATTGTACATTTAATTATATAATATTTTTTTATTAACGTATCCCAGCCGTATCGTATCTTGATTTTTTAAATTTTCCCGTATCGGGTTATTGATGCAGTATCGTATCGTATCGGTATCGTATCTCGTATCCGGGCTTCACAGCTTATATCACTTATCTGGAGATTTTTTTATCTTTATGAGGGATAGGCATGGCAATGTGGCGGGGTGGGGACGGGTTTTACATTCCCCATCCACATACCCTATTCTCATATACTTACCCGTTACCCTACCCATACCCAACGGGGGGATGATAAATTGAACCTCATCCCCGTCCCCGACGGGTTCGGGTATCCCCGCACCATCCCCATCCCCGCATTGAATACTTTTTTTAATAAAAAATAGAAATTTTTTTTGCAAACCCTAGAGAAATGTTGTAATGCATTATCCATCAATATGCTCACTTTAACATTTGTTAAACCGATTGATTTAGTTGCTCCTTTAAATATCAATGATAGTTTTTATAACACGACAATTATCAAATAAAATACAATGGCATATCAACATAAAATAATTTTCTACATTCGGAACGGGTTTGGGTATGGGTTCGTGGTGGGTACCTATATACCCATTACTCGTCTCATACCCGTGTTTTGAAATCGGGGAAAACCCAAACCCATACCCAAACCCTTTCAAAACGGGAAAAAAAACCCGTCAAATTGGAATTGGTTCGGACGGGTAACCACCAGCATAGATTTTGTTGCCATGCCTAATGAGGGGTTTCTTTTGTATTGGTTTCTTGGGTTGGATGTGGCAATATCCCTATGATCATGACATTGGTCACAACCAATTAATACTGCCTTCTGTTATAACTATAAGAAAAATTTAACCGACAAAAGTTTATGTATTATGTAGACAAATATATAAATTTTTGTTGACTTAATTTTTTCTTATATATAAAACTGAAGAGAGAATTATGACTCGCTCCGTGTTGCTGAGTTGGTCAAAGGGTCTTTAAATGTTAGTTTGATTTGTGCTATCAAATTGTTGTTGAGTGAATGGAGTGCGATTTTGTATTGTACCCTTCGTCAATGAAACACTACTTTTAATTTTTTTTAGCTAATAAGTTGGAATTAGATAGTGATATTATTTGTGTTTTAGAGTGCCCTTTGTGTTACCCTAGATTCTTTCTTTTCTTTTGATTTTAGTTCTTCTCTGTTTTTCGGCTCAAAAAACAAATTATAAGCTAATATAACTTGTAGTTCTAAATTGTACTAGGTAAAAGGTTTAAATCAGCATATAATAATTCACACACTATTTATACTTTTTTGAATGTCAAGAGTTAATAAATATAAAATGCTACTGACACATGTTATGCTAAGAAGTACCCATAAACCTTTTGGGTCGAACGACCATGCATTTGAATTGGACTTTTAATTGTTGACAGGACTCTCAAAAATCCAAAATCACTCTATCAGGAGTTACGAACCGAATCTATCGGAATTTAACTCTTGATGGCTTAAGTTCGACGTTTACGACCAGATCAACCTGTAAATATAAAGGAAAATGTTTAATTTCTCGAAAATTAGTATTACAACAAATTCACGATGAAAAACGTGGCTTATACTAAACAAAAATTACCACTACAACCACCTTTATTCAACTAAAACCGGATTTTACACCGACTAATGCTAAACCGATATGCATTTGTGATTTTTTTTGCAAGCCATTTGTTTGTAGTATAAACTGACAACTTAAACATTTAAAAACACACTCTTTACTTCAAACGTTGATTTTTATCTAACGGGGTTGGAGACCTTCCATCTGTGCTCGCTTATTTTCATTTTACTAACAAGTGTTAGTTCCTATACTTATATTACTCTTATTAGGTTTATGATCAAGGTTATGGTTTTTGAGTTATTAAACAATTAAATGTGAATGTTTAAGCTTTGTTGAAATATATTAATCAAGAAGATGTTAGTATGCCAATATGCAATTTTAATTTATTTTCTTCTATGATGTTTTCATTGATATTTTAATACCGCAACGTTGAACATGTACTATTTAATATGAGATTTCTCTCATCATTATGGTTTATTGAGTGTTGCAGTTTGATTTCAATACTTTGGATGATGTAATGGTGTGAATTTGATAATGTAATTATGCAATTATGTGCACCAACCAAGGACCGTTCTTTGAGAAGTGCAAAGAGCTCAACCGAGCTGGGCCTCCCAAAGTGATGGGCCTCAAGAAAAAAATTATTGTTCAATATCCCCATTCCCACTCAAAAAAGAAAAATAAACATGTTCATGTTTCAATTTCTAAGTAAAAAAATCATGTTTCATGTTTCTATTTCTAAGTTAAAAAACACATATTTTGTAAAAATAATTGCTAATTTTGATTTCGGTTGTTAATAATCATTATTCGAGTGTTATTTTTAATTTAGATAGAAGATTAATCTTTTAAAAAAATTGTGCGATTTTTTTATTAAGGACCTATTTTTACTATGGGAGTCGAGCCTCCAGTTTCATAGGGACGGCCCTAACCACATTGAATCCTAACAGCCGATCTTGGATCATATCAAAACCCTTGAGAGGATCAATGTCTAATCCCCAAACCACATCGATCAAGAGTTAGGACTCGATGTTATAAATCAGGGGCATTTTAGAGAACTTGAGAGGTAAGTGAGCATTTTAAGAAACCTATAGAGAAAATTTCCTTTTATCCTTTATTTTGATTTCCGTTTAAGTCCAAAATGAATTCTAGAAAGTATAAATTGTATTGTTTCATAAGTTAATCCCTTGTATCAAGTTGGAGTACACTTTGTACTTCCTTGAATAATAGTTTTGTTTATAATATTTTTTTAAAAAAAGAAGAGGAAAGTTGTTCCCTTGTATCAAAGTTGAAATACTTTTTGTACTACCTTGAATAATAGTTTTGTTAATGGAAAAGGAAAGTTTAAGTTTTTAATTCTTTATGCAAACATAGCAACTAATTAATTAAGTGAAGTTGAATTATTATAATATTGTCTTAGTGATCATGAAACAAGTTGTTTGTGTCAACACACATCTGTTTGAATTCCAACCGAGTTCCACTCCAATGAATATTGGAAATCATAGTTGACTATGCATATAATGATATAAGTTTGTTTTTGGGCAGCAATTTTTAGTTAAAACAAAATCTAATTACGTACTATTAATTAAAATCTAAATCTTACAATCTCTACCAAACGACCATTAAATTAAAATAATTAGTCAATGATTATCCTTCTCAGTCAAATTAAGCACATAAGCTGACCATCGAAGTGTTCAAAGTTGACATACGTTAATTACGTGTAGTTGTAAAGATTCTCATAGTTGCAACATGCTACTTTGTCTATAAATCCAACATTCAAGTGATTCAAGTAACCACCAAGACACAATTGAACAAACCATTTTGGCAACTGCAAGCAAAGCTTCTATGTGCATGATTATTTGGGGAGAAGATAAAGTTTGATATATAATTTGTATTATTTGAAATGGCTCTTGCAGCAGGTAGCTTCACCCACATGCCAGTGCTGCCAACCCCTAACTATGCGTCCAAAAAATCTATGACAATTACCATGTAAGTGTGTGTGTCTGTCTGTCTATCTATCTATATATATATATCAATAGATTTTATAAATCGGTAGTTAAATAGCTATTTTTTGTATGGTATGAACTTATAATAAACTATCATAACCATGAATATAACTATATTTGTTGTTAATTTCTCTTCAGAAAATGTGCTAACAACAACAAAAACAAAACAAAAGTTGCTGGAAAGAAACCAATCGGTAGCACAGGAAGCGGAGGAGGGGGAACTGGTCCGAAAACGGAGAGCGGAATATTGGAGACTGATCCGCAAACCGAGAATCCTCAAATACCAACAAATTCTGATGACGATGAAGATCAACTTGACAACATTTTTGCATTCAATCTTACTGGCAATCAGTGGGTGGTGATTTTTCTTTTTTGTGTCCTCTTTGTAGGTTCGACATTGTTTAAAGCACATTAATTAGGAGTTGTTTTAATTAATTTTCTAATGTATTTAATTAATGGACATGGACATTGTTTTGGCATTCCTATTGTGGGGTATTTCAGTTTTTCTTTCATTTTAATGAAGACGTAAATGGAAGTGGCAAATGGATTGGAAATAATACATTGAAATGAGAATGGATTATAGTTAATATTACATGCTATTTATGCTGCTATTTCACTATAAATGTCAACGTGATCCTTCATTGTTAACACTTTCATTTGAAGTCTTATATTATACGAACATAGAGCCTTTGTCTTTTATGACTAAGAAAGAGCCCTTTAACCGTGTAAAGTATAAATGCAACAATAGAATAAAATAAAAAAGTTGCTTTTCTCACATCCGTTTTTTTCTCCCAGCTACCCGAAAAATACCAAATTATTCTTAGAGGTAGTTAACTATCATTCATATTTTTTTTAAATCAATTAAACCAATTTAAAAAGTGATTCACCCAATCTAAAAAGTGTCTAACGATATTTAACTATCGTTGGAGAGGCGAACGATAGTTAATGTCACTCGACTAACCATAGTTGCGAAAATGAGAAATTTTGAAATTGAGAGAAATTTTCATAAAATAAATTAACGCTTAAATTTCTCATATATGTAGTACATTTGATTTTTTTTAACTAAAGTATACAGCTTGGTCCCGCATTGTTTAATATCTGGCTTCGCCCCGTGCTTAAAAGGAGTGCCATTGAAAAGAGTACCGGCTTCCATCACGACCATGTGACTATATGTTTTACGGCACTATTCAAAAATTGTATAAGGCAGACTATCAATCACAACGTCTCCAAGATAAAACAACCTTGTTCACTATGCGATTAACTACTGCACCGAAAAAATCATGATAGAATCACTCCAACAAATATGGATATTATGGCCACTCAAATATGGTACGTATATAACTCAAAACTGTAGGATGGAAAGAAAATATGGAGATGAGAATAGCTCGTTACATAAATCAAAAGGAGAAGAGAAGAAACAGATTGATAACTAATAAGCCTTTTGTTGTGTACTAAATGAACTATGTGAGCTCTCTTATTATAGGGACAATTCGCAACCGATCCCAAGAAACTTGGGGAACAGGATCTCCGCGCATCAGATCAACTACCAAACGGTTAGGATAAGCTTGGGAAACAAGTTGGAGCGCGCAAACGGATAAGACCAAAAATATCCAGATAGTTAGTTAGATCAAATATACACGAAACATGTTCATTAAGAAAGCACTATCAGATAATTATAAAATATATATATCTTTTTAGCTCAAGCTCGGCCCGACAAGACGGCAGCAACATCGCGTGTGATTTATATATTTGTGTGATTGTTCTCTCTGTTCACAAAAGTAGGTATCACAAGGGCACACCCTTGGGAGTGACTCGCCTCTTATATAAACATCATGTGTGTGTGTTCTATCCGGTGTAAGACTTTCAGTTTTTAAAATTTATACAACACTAATTCTATCTTGACCCGTCTGGTAAAGATTAGAGAATAGTAACGGTGAATCTCCGAGTACAGAGGTTGGTATTGCGGTTGTTCACAATGCTTCGGTGCGGCAGAGAGCAAGCTTCGTCGTCGTACGAAAATGGTGCCTGCAGGCACGTTAGCATTTTGATGACAGGGCATCATATGATATTTTTGGCTATGTTTTTAGTACTTTTCTTTGCATTTGAAAACAAATAAGATGAGAATTAGAGGAGTTGCCAATGGTTTGTGAAACATATTGTATTGCTTTCACTCGAGTCATTGTAATTCACTTTTATCCTAAATCATGCAACTCCATATTTTGTAGTGAGAAAACATGTAAATCGACAAATCAAGACATCTCGTGAAGAATCAAGGATATGAAGATGGAAGATCAATGGTTCTTAGAATGTTTTTTTTAAAAGACAATTCAAAGTGAAGAAAAGTCATTTCAAGTTCCTAGGAATTTTCAGGGCGAAAGAACGACAAAAAACGGGACGAAAATGCAAGATTTCGTAAACAGGGTCTGTCTCATGCGCCTCCTACTCCCCTAAATGCGCCTTCTGCGCACAACTGTGAGAAAAAAATTCCTGTAACTTGTTTTTCAAGCTAAAATGGTTGAAAAAGGAAAGTTCTCTTCTCTTAAACTCTAAGTAATCATTTGCTATAAATAGAGACCTTTGCACACATTATTATTCATTCAAAAAGTTAGAGATTGAAGACAAGGGTCAAGCATCACAGTTCCAAGGCAGGAATTTCAAGAACCCCTTCTTATTTTGTTATGATGTTGTTTGCCATGAACAACTAAACGTCTTTGATTAGGATTTTAAGATGAACCCCTTCTTATTTGTTGGATTCAATTAATAAAGTTTATATTCGGTTATGTTTTTCTTGTGTTCAATTTAATTCTTCTTATCTGTGCTTAATGGATTTTCAATTGAGAATCTGTATCGGTAATCTTGAAACTTGATTTGTAGAGAATTAGTAGGATTGATAATCCGAATTGCTTACTTTGTTTATGGTGGTTCCAATTGTTTGTTTCTTAATTATAGTAAATGAAATTGAGTATGAAACCTCATAATTTCTAAATCTTTCTTCCAGTAACACCGTAGTTATAACTAGGTTATCTTACCACACATGTTGCCGTTAGAATTAATAGGATTTGTAAATTTAGTTTCTTAAATCATAAGTAGACACCACATACTGATGTTTTACTAAGTTAATTTCAAGAAATACGAAGCGGAATTCGAAGATTCCCTAACCACTGTTAATCATCTGAATCACAAGTCTAATCTCGCATTGGACAGGGCAATTAAACCCTGCAAACCTATTCAAATCTCTTTTAATTTCACCCTTTAAAATAAGTTTTTCTAATTGGTAAGTTGAACAACAATCCCTATGGAGAATGAAAAACTTACTACTTTGTTACTTGTTACGATTTGGTGTACTTAATAATTTCGTCCATCAAGTTTTTGACACATTTACCGGAGATTGTTGATATTTCGACAAGGTAATCGGTGAAACTTATTTTCGTAAATAATTGGGATTTTTTTTTTGAAGGATGGGATTTTTTTTGGTAGTGAAATAATTGGGATTAGTTAAAAAAAGTTTTTCTTTTATTTTTTTTAATTTTCAGTTTTTATCTTTTTTTTTTTTTTTGGGTTGCGGTAATTTTAGGGTAGTCTGTTTAGTTTTAGTAGTAATAATTGGTATTTTTTTTTGGAGAAAACTTATAAACAGTACCTTACCTACTGTTTATCCTGTTACCCACTAATAACATTACAAGTGGATTAAATGATCCACGTCATATTCAAATTGACTTATTTCAATTAACTCCGTTAACCTCTTCGTTATTATTCAATTCAACGTTCTAAATTAAGACTTGTGTTGACAGTACACTCGCTTGAAGGTTCTTCTCAGTGATAAGAAATTCCATGTTTATCAAAAGTGTGGATCCCTCAATAACAACCGAATCTTCCATGAGAATGGAAATATCGTACATCTCTATTCCAACCACCCACTATTTCTATTGAGAGATTGATAAAAAAAGGAGAAGTTTTTTTCTAGTTTCTACCAATCGATCTCTATTATTGAATGTGAAGTCTCAATTAATTCTCCCATTATGCAATTATATAGGTTGAATTCAATCCACGGAAGAATTTGGAAGAATTCAGGAAAACAAATTATTTT
>Ga0315913_1000421_pt1 | contig 37010 bp, 19 predicted proteins | sample MpolsnodulesMG_FD_207736 | JGI IMG/M metagenome (GOLD analysis project Ga0315913, IMG submission 207736) | Medicago polymorpha root nodule microbial communities from Los Angeles, California, United States - small nodules | ecosystem: Host-associated > Plants > Roots > Nodule | place: USA...
CCTATCTTATTCTTACTAACTATTAATAAAACCATTTAATTAAATAAACAAATCACATAATCACATAAATCAATTAAATAGGACTCTAAACTCTACCAAAAATAAAATAAACGGGCGTTACAGTTATGATGACAACATTCACGAAAATAGTCTGCAACATGTTTCTAACTCCATAAAAAAGCTTTCTCATTAATGCAAATCATTGTTAATGGTAAAGATATTTACAATTCAACAATTGTGAATCATAATTGCCTTCCTATTCAATCATGATATAAAAGTACCTGTCAAACTTTAAAGAGACGATACTCATGAATGTCCTTTTTGTAAAATATATTCGGATTGAAATCAGACTATGAATTTCTTTCTCAAATGCGAGTCAAACTAAACCAAACTACATACACAATATCCATCAAACATTTTATATTTAAATTTCATTTGTATAGTCTCACATTATTTTAAGAAAATTAAATTAAATACATATTTAAAAAAAAAATAAATTCACAAAATGAAGAGGATATCCATGAGTGTTTAGTAAAGTGGGGGTGGGAAAAGAAGCTATGAAAAAAGAATACAAAGAAGAATAGTGGGCCGTAGAAGTCTACGTTAAGCCCATAGAGAAGAGGAGGGGTTGGGTTGGGTGATGCCGTGACGGTGCAGTTGGAACGAACTTCTGTGACTTCACCTGAAAGTCACTGCAACTATCATCGATTGATCGAGAGAAGAGAGAAGAGAGAAGAGAGAAGATGTGGGTGTTTTACATGATATCTCTTCCCCTCACAATGGGAATGGTGCTTTTAACGCTTCGTTACTTCGCTGGTCCTTCCGTACCACTCTACGTTCTCTTCACCGTTGGATACACCTGGTTCGTTTCCCTCTCCATCATCATCCTCGTCCCTGCTGATATCTGGGTGGTACGTTCTCTATCTTTTTCAATTCAATTCGATTCTCCATTCTAGTGTAGCTTGCAATCATCCACTATTTATTCACTGTGTTTGGATTAATAACTTAAATAATCGATTATCTTTTAAGTTATTTTTCTTTAACTCATATAGACAATATCTTCCCAACTGGACAATGGAGGAATTTCTTTCTTTTGGAGCTGGTCATACTGGAGTACATTTTTGCTTACTTGGTACGCTTCATGTAAAACTTTCCATGTTTATGCCTGCAACACTTTTACAATACAATCTCTTTTGTTAGTTCAAATAAGTTGTATAATTGTGATTCAGAAAGGCCATTAGTTATCCCCACATATTGGATAATGGTCCAATGCTTTTTTGAGGTCTTTCTGTTTATCAATTCACTTGTACTTTGCTCTTTCTTTACTCGGCAATGAAACATTATTTGTCCGAGTAAATGGAATATGTACTTTGTTCATGTATAGGATATGATGTATACATGGATTAAGCTAAAATAACTATTTGATGTGAATATCCATAACTTTTATCAACACACATCTTATGAAATTCAGATTATTTTCTTTATGTGTGTAGGATGAATAACAAACAGAAAAACGTGATGGTTTTCTTCCAATCCCTTCAACATAGGGTTCCCCCTTTTCACAATTTACTGAATTTAGATGCTGCTCAGTTTCCCACCACTAACAATTCTGAACGAATCCTCATCTACCCCTCTCCTAGTATTTAAGCCAAGCCATTGCTCCAAACAACTTTAACCTCCTAACTCATTGTACAGCTAACGTTATCTAGTATCCACCTGCCCATTTTCTTAACTGCTCTAACCTCTTTGCCTTGTTTTTCTTTATTCTTTCGGTCATACATCTCAGGTTGACTCTGTAGTTTGATATCTTTCATATTCCACTTCTCGATACTATATAATGCAAAATCAGATTTTGAAGCTTAAGTCATGCTGTAAATAATAACAAATGAAAAAACAATACTTATTATGCATTGTCGTATATCGTAGATGATTTTCTGCATGAGCTATTATGCTATTTGCTAATTTGTTTTAATGTTACTTACCTTCTCACATTCTTGTGTAAAATAGTACATACTAACTAAATATTCGAAGGAAGTATATAAATGGAATTTACAAATCAAAAATGAAAATTTGCTCATTTATTAAGTTATGTTATCCTAAGCAGGGCTGTCGTGCCCCTTATTCAGGGTTTTGAAGATGCTGGTGACTTCACTGTATCGGAAAGATTGAAGACTAGCATACATGTTAACTTGGTCTTCTATCTAATTGTGGGATCCATTGGCTTTTTTGGTCTTATTCTTCTCATTATGATGCACAGGCACTGGTTAGTTCCCGTCTTCTTAACCTTTGTTGTTATGAACTATACTACAGATTTTTGTTGCAAGAAATTGTCCCTTAGGTATTTTTGCTTAGAGCTTTCTAATTAGTTTTCTTTGAATGAACATTCTTACTTTCACTCGAAGAGTTTTATTGTTTCCTCAATGCCCCACACATAGCAACTAATCTAATTTTTTTTTGAATATTTATAAGTCATAAGGATAGATACTCTTTTTAACGATGTTTGGACTTCAACATGAATGATGTCTTCTAGAAATTTGTGCCCAAAAAACATCTTTCTTTTTCTTCTTATGTTGTTGAATAAGGAGGATTTGAGTGAACAGGATTTTATGGGGCTTACCCTGTTTTTACACAAGAGGCTGTTTCCAGGACTTGAACCCGTGACCTTTCATGAAAGCTATATAATGCATATAACTCACAAATCAGCAGTTTGCTGTTTTATCACAGATTTACAGTCATGGATGGATAAATGCTTACCTTCTGCCAAATTAGTTTAGTATTTCTTTTTGACATGATACATGCCATAAACTTCTTTGCCCCCCCGTCTCTCCTTTGTTTTATAATATAACTTCAGTTAGCTGATTCTTTTATAAGCAGGAGTGGAAGTATTTTGGGATTAGCCATGGCTTGCTCAAACACTTTCGGACTAGTTACTGGCGCATTTCTTCTTGGCTTTGGTTTAAGTGAAATTCCCAAAAATGTTTGGAGAAATGCTGACTGGACCACCCGCCAAAAAGTTCTTTCCCACAAAATTGCTAAAATGGCTGTTGAACTTGATGATGCTCATCAAGAACTCTCAAATGCTATTGTTGTAAGTGGTTTGTACATGTTGTCCATAAAATTTATATTTTATGTTTTCCCTATCTGCATAGGAAACGTGAATTTTATTTTCAATCTTATGCAAGCAAACTTATCATCGGAAGTCAACTCAATCTTGCCTAGTTCCACTCTTATGTCCCATGCAGTTTAATCCAAACATCAAATTTCTAGCCCTAAGTGCATTGGGTGTGTGCTGATAGTTACATATCAACTAGAGATATGACCTATATAGTGCTTAGAAGCTATGACATTCCTCAGTTTACTCGCTACACACTAAATACTTGTACATGCTTAATACATTACTATTAGCAAATGTGGGTAGGGGGATGATGCAAGATAGGAATGGATCAATACAGTTCAGTTGAAATTTAGTCTAACCCCGCTTTCTTTTCTTTCTAAAACTTATCCCTTTGCGGTAAAAGGGAAAAATTTGAAGTTCTGTGATGATTTATTTCTGTAGGTTGCTCAAGCCACTTCGAATCAGATATCTAGGCGTGATCCTCTGAGACCTTACATGGATGTAATTGATGACATGCTAACTCAAATGGTATAAATCTTACATTCTTTGCTTAAAGATTCTGATTACAGAACATGGTTCTTTCTTAGGATAATATTCTATTTTCCAGTTTAGGGAAGATCCATCGTTCACACCACAAGGTGGCCGATTAGGGGGAAGTGATATGGATTATGATACTGATGAGAAGTCAATGGCAACATTAAGACGTCATCTCCGAGGAGCTACTGAGGAGTACTACAGATATAAAAGGTAAGAAAATAGTTAACTATCTTTTAAGTTATTTTAAAATTGTTCTTGAATTATTTACAGCAGTTGTAAATGGTAATTCAGGTGTTATAATCTTCCTAGGTGTACAAGCACCTCGTAGAGCCATATTCATTTATTTTTTTGTTCAAGTTAATTACAATGCCTAATGTTTATTCATTAGAGTAATATAAAAAAAACAAATTTCTTACATGGCCTACACGTATTTTGTCACATCTAAGATGAGTATTGAATAGATCAGGTAATATTAAAGATTTTTTCATTGTATATAATCCATAAAAGCTTCAATGCATTATTAATTCTTTTGCTCATTTGCAATGTCCTTGTTAGTGGCCAACACTCGGGTGGGATTTAGTCCCACATTGGATAGATAGGATTCTTGAGAAGAGTTTATAAGAGGAGGCACTCCTCACCGTACAAGCCGGGTTTGTAAGGATGAGTTAGGTCTCGATTTTCGTGTCATGGTATCAGAGCCTATCGGGTCCATCGTTAGGCTTTCTGCATTGTCCACGCTTCATGCCCATTGGGCCGAGCTGAAGCGTGAGGGGGTGTGTTAGCGGCCAACACTCGGGTGAGATTTAGTCCCACATTGGATAGATGGGATTCTTGAGAAGAGTTTATAAGAGGAGGCACTCCTCGCCGTACAAGCCGGTTTTGTAAGGATGAGTTAGGCCTCGATTTTCGTGTCAGTCCCACCCTTCCATAGCCAGACTATTAACTGGCTATATACGGAAGCGTGGTTATTTGGTTGTAGCTCTTACATTTTTCACACCCTTACATGGTATTTTCCTTATATTTTTCCATTTGCAGTGAGTACATGACTTATGTACTAGAAGCCCTTGAATTGGAAGACGCGACAAAGAATTATGAACGCCGCCACACAACTGGATGGTTTGCTTCTAATTTTTTTGTTGGTTTTTTTCCTCATTTCAATATGCTTCAATGGTATTTAAAGGTTTTTCCAGCTAAATTTTTATGTTATTATTTCAGGAAATATATGTCAAGCATCAGACCTGCTCGGACTGGCAAGTTAGGATCTTTACTTAACACTTCAGGTAATTTTAAGAATCTTCTTTAATCTACTTATTTCTAACGCCACGTAATATTTTTTGTTGCTATTGGAATTGTATTACAAGATCTAACCTTAGTAAAGATGCTTCTGTAAGTTTCCCACAAGCATGTTAATCTTTTGGTATATGAAGATATCAATAACCTACGATGGAACATATATGATATATCCATCTTACTCAATCTGTTGCTTCCCGAGTAAAAAAAAACCTTCAGTCTAATTCTATTTTGCATATTTTTATTTTGTGTTGTAGCTTGCAACATAAAGTATTTGAGTTAAACTGCCCTTGTTTACACAAAGTTCATCTTAATTGTACTTTGAGTGCCTCAAGTACTTGAACTAATCCAATACTAACACAAATTTCATCTTAATTGTACCATGAATGCATCTTAGAGATAGAGAGATCATAAAAAACTGCAGGGCAAATCATTATCAAGGCTTTAGATTTAGATTGTCTGTCATTAGGAGTGATTAATGATCAGAGATCAAGACATCATTTTTAATGTGGAAAACCCTCTCAATATGAAATGGAAAACTCACAAGAGCTTATGACCCAAACAAAATGTCTTCATTATGAAGTATAATTTACGATGGTTCTCTTTACAAAGAAATGTTTCTCTCAATCTCACCTAGCTAGAATGGTTTATGATATATCTTACCAAGTAAGATGTAAATCTAGAGTGAAACTCTCAAAGAGAATTGCATTAACTCTCTCACTTCATCCTTATCGGAGATCAACTTGCTTGCTTGCACCTATCACTTACAAATCGTACTTTATTTATTTGAGATATGTGGCTTCATCCACGAATGATATGGTGGGTATTAATTGTTTGTATTTGGAAAAACCCAATTCCACATTGGATAATTATGACTCTTGAAAAAAGTTTATCAAGAGAGGCACTCCTCACCTTACAAGCCGGTTTTGTAAGGATGAGTTAGGCCCAGATTTAAACACAGTATCAGAGCCTACCAATCAAGCCACCCACCATTTATATACACACACCAAGCCCAATAATGTTGAGCGTGAGGGGATGTATTGGGAAAAACCGAAGTCCCACATTGGATAGATAAGACTCTTGATACGGGTTTATAAAGAGAGACACTCCTCACCTTACAAGCTGGTTTTGTAAGGATGAGTTAGGCCCAAATTTCAACGGTCATATTTCCAAGACAGCTTAAAAGTGCAATCTCCATTTCTAAGAATAATAATCGATGGTTGATTCCAAGACCTTTGAAAGTTCTCATTAATTAATTCCCATGCATTTGAATTATCAAGATTCATCCATCATGGTGTCTTATCAATTCTGGAGGGACTTCTCTCAACATACATCTCAATGTGAAATAATGCAAACGTTACATGTGTGCTTGTGTCCTTGCATAGTGGAATTTTTTTTTATTTAGGTTTCTGAATAAATGGTGGTTCTTTGCAGAATTTTTCTGGCGATGTATTTTGAGAAAACAAGTTGAAAAAGGGTTGGCTGTTGTACTTGGTATCATGTCTGTTGCAATTCTTCTAGCAGAAGCAACACTTCTACCTAGTGTTGATCTATCTCTTTTCTCAATTCTTATAAAATCTGTTGGAACACAGGAGATGCTTGTGCAGGTAGACCAATTTATATATACATATACATACACATTCAGTATCTCACATTGTGGAAAAAAGTTTTTGATGAATATTTTTCGTTCTACAAGATGGAAAATCTTACAAAATTTAAAATTGAACTGACATGACCTCGTAATTGAGAAACTTGGCCTCTTTTGGGGTGCATATTATTGGTCAACTGCACCTGTGCTTTATATTATTTTTTGTTTTAAATATGAATGGTTCTCTGGTTATCTTTTCTTTGCTAAAATAAACTTGCCTCCTTTTGGTGTAAGGCTGTAATTCACCACCTGGTTTCTTGTCTTCCCGACACCGTGTCTTGTTTAAGACAAGTGTTGAACTTAAATTCACTTTTGGAGTTAGGTTATGCATGAAATTGATGCATGCAAATTACTCAGAATTTAATTTGTATGCACTAACAATGTAAAATAATTTTACTCATACATTCAATCACATTTCATCATTTAGATATCTGTAGGTATTTTGAAAAATAATATTGACATATCTATATGGTAAAGTTTGACTGGGTGTCGGCGTAAAACATTTTTGCACTGTCAGTGCTTACAAATTAAATTACTCATTGAATACCACACAACGTCTCTTCGCCTCAATGAAATGTTTACCGTATTATATTAATGAAGACAAGCCGTTTTCTGAATCACATATCTTCAATTTCTTGCTTAGGCATTTGCTTTTGTTCCACTCATGTACATGTGCATTTGCACATACTTCTCCTTGTTCAAAATTGGAAGGCTTATGTTTTACTCATTGACACCCAGACAGACCAGCCCAGTTAACCTGCTTATGATATGCTCGTAAGTAATATTCACTACTGTCACTGCTAATTATTTCTGTTTCTCAAATTGCTGGAGCTATCTAGCAAATATAATTTATTTTCTATCTTGTCCCCAGTATGATTGCTCGCTATGCTCCCCCTGTTTCATACAACTTTCTCAATCTCATTCGCCTAGGGTCTCATAAAACAACTATATTTGAAAAGGTAATTATTTTATCACAGTTTCGTGCATTGATTTCTACTTAAATATTCCTCTGTTAACTCTTTTGCACGTAATATTAATTTAACGCCTAAATCTAATAATCAGAATCCAAAGGAATTAAAATTTTGAAAACATATTTCAATTAGTGAGAACATAGTCATTCATAAGCATGTACGTGTGGCTCTCACACACACACACGTGTGTGTGAAAACTGAATATATATTTCAGTGATAAATAATATACAACCACTAATGTGTTTATATAGGCCACTCTAACACACTGGGCCAATTACAAATTAAAACTATATATATATAGTATTGTATTTTTAAAATATAAAGGAAACGTATTGCAAGTAGAAAAAAAGATGGAATGTACTACTATGTCTCCATGAAGTTTTTTGGCCCAGATTTCAAATATGTTTTCTTCTAACTTGGTGCATTTTGTAATTGTTTGCAGCGAATGGGGAACATTGATAATGCTGTCCCTTTCTTTGGAGATAAATTTAACAAAATCTTTCCACTAATAATGGTTATATACACCCTTTTGGTTGCAAGCAACTTCTTTGACAGAGTATTGGATTTTCTGGGGAGTTGGAGGAGATATATTTTCAAAACTGAAGCTGAAGATATGGATGGCTTCAATCCATCAGGGTTGATTATCTTGCAGAAAGGTATGCATACCAAAACTTCTTAGTTGTTAAAGCTCTAGTTCAAGTTAAATGACAAATCGTGTCTAAACTAGGAAACCTTAATGTATTGTGGGATATTGAATTTGTGGTAGCATTGCTGATGATTGAATTCATATAATTTGTAGAACGCTATTGGCTTGAACAAGGACATAAAGTAGGCGAGCAAGTTGTTCCGCTTGTAAGGAATTTTAATAGTATTGACGTTGAATCAAACAACAATATTATGGTATGTCGACATGCCATCCCCAAAAAAGTAGAAGCAATTATTTCTCATTATTTTCATCTTTCTTGCAATATATGTAGCTTAACATCATGGTGACTTTGATGGCTGCAAGATATAATGTCTGTTACTCCGCTCTTTCAAACAGTTCCACTCATGTTATGACTTGTATTGTTCAGGAGGAGAATGTTGTTGAAATGAAGGGAACTTCCACTTTAATCAATGCAGAAATTAATGGACGTCAGTCCAAAACTTTGAAGGAAGAGACAAGAAGATATGGTTCAAGCAGGGAAGCAATCAGCAGGAAGTACGCTGCTGTCAGACAGCAGAGTGGACAAGCATCTGAATTGAAGGCAGAAGAGAGAAACTTAGACTCTGCTAAGGTTTCCTTGCTTGATAAAGGCAATTCTCATTATGGTAATACTTCTGGAACTTATGGCTTGGGTTCAACATGGCAAACATTAAAGAAAGGCTTTACGAGTTTCAAGGCCGACATTGGTGGTGCCAAAGGGTTTTTACCCACACGGCAAACACAGCAAGATAGGATCTCTCGTGTTTCCTCATCTGAATCCCTTGATGATATATTTCAAAGACTGAAACAGCCTTCAATGGACCAAGCCTTTTACAATGATGGTTCTTCTCGATGATGGCATAGTTCGGGCAAGAAGTTGCAAGTGTTCAAGAATTGTTGATGCTATTTCCATACTATTGTGTACAGTGGTGGAGAAACCTGGCATGCTTTCTTCTCTTTTCCTTTTTAACTTTTTTTTTCTTTGGTAGTTTATTGCTCAGAGCAATGTATAGAAGGAAAGATAGTCTGCTATACAGGAGTTAATACACGTTCCAAGCGAATTACATAAACACAGTATATTCAGATTTTGTTTCTCTAAGATGAGTAATTCACTTTATTATAGAGTAAAGTAAGTAATGTAAAAATCCTAAAACAATGGAGCACTTCAAAATTCAAATTTTACAAGACAGCAATGCTGCTCTCTGATCTGTTTTGTTTTGTAATTTTTGTCCACTGTGCGTTAACATACCTCTCGAAAAGAACCACAAATTGCATTCTTATTGTGGATCTCATGTTATGCTCGTGAGTTTACTACCTGAGCAAATTTTTTTCAGAAAGTTATTAAACTATTGAAAGTCCTGAAACAATGATGCAACACCTCAGGCAACGTTTGAAAACTATACAATGATGATTATTATTTTTTGACAAAACAATGATGATTATTATAAACATAAGCATAATAATTAATGTGAAATCATTACAATTTAATTACGTGTAGCTACGTGATTAAAGAAAAGCGTTCTAAGTTAAACTTGTAATAAAAAGTCAACCCATTCTCCCCCTCACTGTTCTTGAACGCGTGAAAGCTTCCTTCGAGTCCTTTTTTGTCAATTTGAGTAGCTTTGACCAAAAGCTTCTTTTCTTATGATTTCCCTGGTTATCTCCATTGATTTCCCTATCTCTGATTTGGCTTCTTGAATCAAAGGCAATCGAATTGCTCTTCTTTAAACCATAATTGAAATTAACCATATTTGAAGAAAAAGAATCTGCCACACTAGAAGTTTGGCGGCGGTGACGGCGGCTATGACCATGAGACATATAAACTGCTGAGGTTGAAGAGAAGGATTGAGGAGATTGAGGTACATGATGAATTTGTCTGTTATTGAGCCTTGAGAGCTTGTCTCTTAAGCAATAACAGCAAACACCAGGTAGTTGTCTGTCATTTAAGTGCTCCTTGCACTTTGTTCCTGCTGCTTCTAACTCTGACAACTTCATCTTGATTGACTAATTAATATTAGTATGTTTTGTTTTGTACGTGCGTTTTACCGTATTTATAGATTCATTTGTCGTTGATGCAATTCATTGGAAAAGCACAAGTGCGTGTTTCTCCGAAACTTCATGTTTTCACCTAACTAACAATGTTTTTATCATTCAGTCAAATAAATAAATAATATTGCATCATATTTAGGGATGAAAAAAAAAATCAAGTTCTATGACTGCGTCCAATCTAATCTTATCTTGCTTCTCGATGGTTTTCGTTAATCGTTTTTAACGTAATATTCAAGGAAAGTGATGTAATTCAATTTAAGAAAAATACCGTTTTAATTTATCAAAGATGTGCAACAATGCTAAAACAGTAAAACATCTCATTTAGTATCATTTGGACGAGATCAAATGTCTCTTTCAATAATTATCAATGATTCATACAAATTTAAGTAGGATATACAGGTATAAATACATATACTCTGCAAACCTACCCATGACCCACCCTAATTCGGATTGACTACTAACTTTCAACGTATTAAAATTGAATGATGCATTTTATTTTTATGAATTGACATGTGGAATATGTGGACACCAAGAATACGTGGGAAATATTTCTTCTAGCTTATGAGTTACGAAAGCAGCCAAGTCAACATTTGTCCTTTGACTATGTGGGATAACATGTTGCTAGTCAAGGCAGCACACGTGTGGATGTGATAAATAAAATTATTTTTAGGCCTCGACAGAAAAAGGCAAACAAATGACAAGTAGTTATTTTGGTAATCACATGTTTTTATTTTTAGGAGATATGTCAAGGTTTCCACAATTTTAACATATATTATTGAAAAAAAGTAGTTATTACAAAAAATAATTATCAAAAGTTTGAAAAATAAATTGATAAATTTTCAATATATTATTTTTATCTTTGATTTCTTAAGATATGTCTGCCCTTAAAATACATGTTAGCATTTTTCTTATCTGTAAGAGATATCCTACCATCTTATCTAGATGCTAGGGTTATCACTAGTATGTGTGTTTCTAACAAATAAAAGCATTCAGTGTATTTTTTGAGGGGTGCAGCAACACTGCAACAGGGGCGTTAGAACAAATATCAAGAGAGTTAAGGCTACGTCGGCTTTTCTTTTGTCTCATACTTGTGGGCCTACCTATGGGCTCATGAGGAAATAATGAAGATTTTTCCTCTCCTCCGGTAAGTTTCGCTCCCACGCAGCCAAACTGATCAAAATACTCTTGCGCTAATTAACTAACACAAGTGTAAATCAAACATGACTTAAATTTACACATACGTGACTTAAGTCACGCCGCATGAGTTAACTCACGCAAGTGTTATACTCCGCGTAAGTTAACTCGCGCCAGTAAATTTTAAAATAAAACATGATAAGCATGATTTTTTCTTGCCAAATGCAGGATATAAGCATGATTTTTTTTCTTGGAGGGGATGGGTTGGGGCCAGGTAGCTTCCAATCCCATCATGGATTATGAGTGGCATAACGTGAACATCATAGTTGACACATGGAATTTTGGATGTGCCTAATTTCCTTATGGGACTGAAATTGTCAATTAGCTGGTCATGGGGTTACCTTTGCTTGTATCAATCTTTGATACCTTAGCTTTAGGATTCATAACTCATGGACTGCCTGTTTCTGAAATCACCCTTTTCTTGTGTTCTTGCGCTTGTTATGAAAAAGAGAATATGCATATATATGTTAAAATATACCAACGTGAGTTAACTCACGCAGGGTATAACACATGCGTGAGTTAACTCATGCGGCCTGACTTATGTCACGCATATGTAAATTTAAGTCGATTTTTCCTCTTCCCCCGGCATAAAACACTTGCGCCCTACAACCATGTCTAAAATACCCCTGCGTTAGTTAACTAACGCAAGTGTAGAAAAACGGGACTTAATTTTTACACATGCGTGACTTAAGTCACGCCGCGTGAGTTAACTCACGCAACCCTAACGCACGCTGGTTTTGTTGTGCTAAATATTCAATGTTTCAGTGTCATATGAGCATGGATTATGCTATTCTCTTCTGACATATATATGTGTCACAAACCTATTGGGTAATAATATGAGGTGTCCTGTTATAACAATGGGTGCACACCATACCACATGCATACCACATGTTATAACAGTGTTACCTGACAGGCATAAACATGTTCATAGTGTTGCCTGAAAGAATAAATTATGTTTAAGGCAAGATGGATGCAATGCATGCATGATGGATGCAACACCGTCACTAAAAAGAAAATGGAAAATTGAGGAGGAAAAACAAAAGCAATGGCGTTAGTTAACTCACGCGACGTGACTTAAGTCACGCATGTGTAAAAACTAAATTCTGTTTTTTTTATATTTGCGTTAGTTAACTAGCGCAGAGGCATTTTAGACATGGCTGCAGGGCGCGAGGGTTTTGTGCAGGGGAAAGAGCAAAAAATCATTTAAGTCAGTTTAGTTGGGAGCGAAACTTGCTGGAGAGAGGAAAAATCAACAATTAAGGAAATTTCGAAAATTGGCATTAGCTATTCATGGTTTGCTCTGAGACTCCCTAAACCGATTATTTTACCCCCTGGTGAAGGATTGTTAACTACAATTCGTTCAGCTACGACATTTAACTGCCACTCACGTGCAATTTATGCTATTTCTGTCTTTTTGTTTTAAATTCCACTTGTTGTAATAACAAAACGGATATAAATGTCAGCAAAACCAAACATCTTTAATTTTTCAATAGAAAATTTGAGGTCATAAACGAGAGAAGATTTTTCAATTTGCTAGTTGCTAGTTCTGTATTCTTCAAAAAACAACAATTGGCTGTTGTAAATTGTAATATTAATTGTATACGTCTCAGGAATGGAAAGTGGTAAACCATATGCTATACTGTGAAAAATTCATATATCAATCAAACGACGGTTAACGGATGTAGGGAGCGAATGGTAGCGTTCATCAATAAACCGCAGTTAATTGTTGTTGGGAGTAAAATGGTCAATTCAGAATGTCATAGATGTATAAATAGCAATTTCTATAGTGAACTATGAAGTCTGTGAGTGGCCGATGAAAAAACATTTACCAATGAGAAAAATGCTAATTTATAGAAAAACGATCTTGCTAATGAGTGCTCCGAGTATTCTCTTCGGTCTCATTTATAAGAGAAAATTAATTTTTCAAATTCATTGAATAAATAATATATCTAGTTCATACGTCATTTATTGAATAAATCTAAAAAGTTTAATTTTTTCTTAGAAATGAGACCGAAGAAGTAATATTTAAAGATTTTAAATTAAAAAATTACTGTTAAATACTTCAATTTGTATTGTGTTAAAAACACAAATTTTTCATAAAATCTTATCATTAAAGATCCTTAAAAAGTACTAGTATGTTAGCAAACCTAATATATCAATATTGTTTTCAAAACTGTGTATTCAATGTTTGAAAGGTTAAAACACCGTGCTTAGCAATTTAAAATTTCTTTTTTTGAAATCTATAAGTTAGCTAAACCAGTATTTATGTGTCTTAAATTATTTGTGCTTTTAAAATTCAATGCAGCATTTTCCCCTACTAATATATCATCATTTATTTTATTTCAATGTATCTAACTAACTATAGTAACTAGTAGTGAATAATCTGTTTTTATCTGATCTTACTATGTTTGGTGCATGAATATGATATGATGTTATGTTTTTATATTGATTTTAACTCGTTTTTACAAAAATAAGTTTACAAGATGAGAAATGTCTTTCTTTACAAACTATCATCGAAATTTAAATTTGACTACCATGTTACCACTTTGTGAATTATGCAAATCTGTACCTACACTACAGCTTACTTGATTGTTGCCTCAAACTCAGGCAGCTTCAAAACTACAGTTATTTTTATGTAACGTGTGTATATCTGTTTAGTTATGTTGTGCCACTGTTATATTTTCCTCAATTCTCATCTTAACAGGATAATGTTCCGGTCGGAGTGACACGAATAATTTTAATGTAAGAGTGATGATACCAGAAAGCTTATATGTCTGGTACATTGGTCAACAGTCTTGAATCTCTAGCTGACACATTTTTAAAACAATGTTTATTACTAATTGTACAATTGAACTACTCTATCATGTAATATTATTATTAGCGAAAATGAATTGAGGATGGTCCAAACTCTTTGGGATGACATTTATAATATCATCACCAGCTTCCCTATTTTACAGTACAATTTTTTGTAATGGCTTCTCCACTATTATCGTACAGACCCCTTTCATTAATCAACAAAAAGCTCCTTTTTGAGTTTTTTTTTACATTTAATTGATCTTTAGATATTTTGGGCATATACTTGTTTTGCAACACCAAAAAAAATACTCACATTGCTTATGAATCTTAGTTAAGAATAGTTTAGAAACAACCCACGACTATCAATATATCCTACAAGTTGTCTTTTATAAATGACAAAATCTTGAGAGTTCACACAAGATCAAAAATGGATAATATCTCAGAAAAAATGATGTCATGGACTTGCTATCAAAACATTAACGCGTTAGACAAGGGTCGAACCTATGACATGTTCCAATACAAATTGTCCCACATTGACCGGGGTGTAGGTTTAAATAGCGCACGCACTTTTCAATTTGATGAGACACATTTTACAAATTAAAAAATCTCAAGAGCTCACACAAGGTCCAAAACGAAAAATACTTCAAAAAATTGGTGTCATGAGCTTGAGTTAGAAATTATAATTGAATCTAGTTTTAAATAACCGTTGCCATTTTATGAAAATGTAATTTTTCTAAGGTTGTTCATTTTCCCGTAAACATATAAATTTATTTAAAAAAAGCTACAATTAAATAAATATTAAATCTATACTATATATATATAAAGAAAACTGTCCTCGTGAGTTTAGCTTAGTTGATATGGACAATGCATAGTATATAAAATATATAAAGAAAACTACCTCTTTCAGCATTTTTTGGTTGAATTTTTCCTTTCATATATATAAAGAAAATTACCTCTTTCAGCATTTTTTTGTTGGATTTTTCCTTTCAAAAATACCCTCAATTTCCAATATAAATAACACATGTAACAAATAGATAAGAATAAATTTAAATATTAAAATAAAAATGTAACAAACACAAATGTTCAGTTTTTCCTTTAGCATTTAAAAAGTGTAACAAACTAGATGAATGTGTGTATATATATTTCCATTATCCCAATTATACCCTTAAACAACAGCTTTTTCTATAATAAAGATTGTTGTCAGTGACATTAAAAAATAAGAATTTAGATTATATATTTTTGTTATATTGTTGGTTTAATTGAAATTGATAATCATGATTAGTTTGATTTGTTACTCACTCCGTTCCTTTTTAAGTGTCTTTTTAGGGCAAATTTTTCATTCATATTTAACTGTCTTTTTGGTATTTTAAGCGTACGATTTGTCAATTATACCCTTTGTCAATTACTTTTATCTTTTTCAGTAAAACTAATTAATGCTATCTATTTGAAAAATTAAAGTTTGTTTTTTTAAACAAAGTTTGTTCGTTTTTTTTAAACAAAATTTGTTTCTTGTTATCTTCAAATTTAAACAAAATTTTGTTCCAAACAATGGTTTCAGGAAGAGTTAAAATTCTATAAATAAGATGAGTAACAATTGTTAAAAATTTCAAGTGTGACTCTAGCATTAGTTGAAGCCTTAACTTTGATTAAAGGAGTTGAAAGAAAGTTAATTTTTTCTTAACTTTTGATAAATGTGAAGTTGAAATAATTTTTATGTTGACTTACAATAATTAAAAAGATGTGCACAATATTTAAAAAATTGACAATTGTTTGTTATGAGAGAGAGGGAGTGCGCAAAAAAATAGGAATTTGTTGGAGAAAAAGATAATAATTGTTTGTTACAGGAGAAACATAACATATTAAATTTATTAGAAACATAAAGTGTGTGAAATATGAATTTATTGGTGGATTAAAATGAGGGTATAATAGGAAGAAAATGTGCAAAAATACAAATCGCTATTTTGGCATTAATTTTCTAAAAAGACACTTAAAAAGGAATGGAGGAAGTATAATTTGAAAGTAAAAACAATTATATTTTTACTTTTAATCAAAACTAAAATTTCATAAAAAACATCGTTCATAATTTTTAAACGTTAACCCAATAAAAATAACGGAAAGACGGACACTCGTCTTTTCGCTAGTATATATAAGTTTGAAAACGAAAGTAGAAAAATGTTATCAAACTCCTTAACAGATAATTTTCTCAGCAGTACTCATGACTAATTGATTAAAATTTGCTCAATATTGCACACTGCCCTTTCTAATAAGGGTAAAACTTTGGTGTAAGTGGAAAACATGCAGATCATCATATTGAGAGGAAAACATGTATCCAAATTTCACTAGAAAATGCTCACACCATCATCCAATTCTCGTATCATTGCAGAAAGTTCTTCATTCTAATGTGTTCACTCTAGAATCTATATTCAATTTTTTTTTAAGGCATGGAGCACTCGTGCAGGTTGCAGAAATTTAATTGCAGTTGTATGAAAGACAGATTTAAGGCTCTTCTATATTTATCCTTCCACAAAAGGTAAAACTTCTTAAGCCTTTGAAGACCTGAAACAAAGAGGTGGTTGGAAATTTTTTCAAGAATGTCACTATTTGGAATTGTTGTTTTGTAGAAAAAAATGTGAGTTCAACTTTGGAATTGTCCAAGGAGAATTGGAACCGTGTGTAGAACAAATATGACATACGCTCATGCGTGATACTCAAAGAATGCATCTCCGATATAAATTTGGATTCTAAAATCCGCATGTAAAAAATGGAAAATGCTAGTTCTCGCAAGGAAAATTCTATGGTGAAGTCGTGAAAATGACTTTTCTGATGAAGTTAACACTATAACATCAAAAGTGTAGTGAGTAACACCCCACTGTTTGTACAGTGGCATCAAAAGTTCAGTCCCCATAGTATCATCAATTCATTAGATTAACAAGACTACACTTAATCTAATTTTATCCTACTTTGTTTTAAGTGTAACACCCCACAAAGTGTAACACTTAAGACCATCACATAATATCATCAAATTTGTTTGCATGTTAAAGATGCCAACGATAAAATAATACTTGTAAGTCCAAGATGTTGCAAACATTACTAGATGAATTACTATTGATCATTAATCAGTAATCAACAATTTAAAAATAATCAAACATTAAAATCAAAATTAACTTTTTCAAAAAAGTAAGTTTTCTGACTGCACCGTAGAAGCTCCCTTCTCGCAAACCATATGCTTCCCGAATTTTTCAGACGTGTCAAACTTTAACTGCATGATTTATTTGTTGACTTCCTATTTTTCAGCAACACCACTGTATATTGTGACAAGCACTGGATTGTGATTGATTACTCTTTATTCTTGAAGAAATCAGGATAATCTTTATAGAGATATAGCACCTTTCGTAAAATAAAATCTTGAAAAAGCAATTGGCCAAGGTTAAATTGTAGCTAAAAAAATATCGCGACTAGATGGAGGCGCACACTATATATAAAGGGGATTCAGATTTTAAACTCCAAAAGTAAATGAATATTTTCGAATTTTTAGGGAGAACGCAAGAGACATGGTTGGTGGGAAAAAAAAAACTACATCAATCTATTAGACTCGACCAATTTTGAAAGTTTTATCCAACCCTCTCAAAAGGACAATAATTTTACAATTATTAGGTTTTGTTAACCAATGTTGTTGAAACACTATTAAAAGAATCTAAAAATAAAAACTTTGTCTTGTAAGTATAATAATTACACCACCTTTAAATAAAATTTTATTTTTTTAGTTGCTTAACTAATACTTCAGACCATTGTTTAACCTTATCTTTAATTATTTAATCTATCATCATTTCTAATTAGTTTCCATTAGCTTTAGTAGAAACTTCAAGCATATAGCCATAATAATTAGAGATTTTTTTTTTACCGGAACAGTATTACTAGTATTACTCATTGCCATTGGATAAATATTCAACGTAAAATATGAGAATGAGAACAAAGCATACACGGAAATCTAGGTTTAAATAAAGCTATTCTTTTATGTGAGTGATCATAAGCTCAAGAATGTGTGGTGAGACTGTGATTCATGAGGTGGACACTAGAGAGAGGTGAAACTGAAAGGAGGCAGGGAAATGAAAAGGAAAGAAAAGAAAAGAAAAGAAAATGATGGGCTGACATTAGAATCTTTTCAGTGACCGTGCGTGCCCGATAAGTTAGCTTCGATCTACAATTCATAAAGGGCCTGAAAATGAAAACCATAAACTGCAACGGGACCACGGGTTACCACAAGAAGAATCTACCGGGCATAATATAGTATTTGAGGTTTGACCCACAAACTTGAAGTATTTTTTTATGGTCACAAAACCAAATCAATAGTGTTTGGACACACACATAAAAAGATGGTCCTTAAAATATTCAATCATTTTTTTTATCAATTTCTTCTTTATTATTAAAAAAATATTTTTTTATGTGTGTGTGATCAAACACTTTTTATTTGGTCTTGTGACCATATTAGAATTTCTCCCACAAACTCTCCACTTATCACTTTATAAAGGTGAAATTCTAATCATTGAATTACTTGAGCAGCTCGATACATTGAAGGTCCAACATATGCAATTTGGGAAGGGATCATGCAAAATTGCAAATTGATATATTGTACGCAATCTAACCTTGCTTTTTATTGAAGAAGTTGTTTTTAAAACTTGAATTCGTGACTTTTATGTGACAACAACTTCGTTGTGCCAAGGCTCCCCGTTAGCCACTAAACTACTTCAAAACCAAAAACCGTTGATAAGAAGCTGTGTCATATTTTGTGAGAATGTTGGATTCAACTTTTACTATTAACGCGAATCTTGAGACGATATGTCTTTCGTCCTAGTTCCGGTAAGTTTTTGAAATCTTGCTCACTTAAAAGAAAATTGAAAAAACGGATTGCAAGGTATGAAAAATAAAAAAGACTAATATTTTACATAAATTCTTAAGATTAGTTTCTTTACACAATTTTTTGAATTTAGATGATCTTCTTTCAATCACTCTCTCATTCTCAGCACTTCTAAAATATGTGTCTATCTCTCTTGATCTTTTTTCCTTTGTTGGATCTGAGATGAGAGAAAAAGGATCCAAGAAAAGAAAAAATAATATTTATGATAAAGAAAACAATCCCTGAAAAAGTAACAAATTAATTTACTAGTCCCTACCTAGTAGCTACTATGAGATCCAGAAAGTATTGGGGTAGATCTAAATGAAAAGCCATTATTCTTGGTTTGTCGTATTTTGTTTTTGTTTTGTTTTGTACTATTTCACTTTCACCTTCTTTCTCCTGCAAATCATGCAACGTTTTGATGTGACTTAAGTGGCTTTGCCAGTAGTTCTGGGTCTACTTGATATTTGCCACCAACAATGTCTTTGCCCATGTGGAAAATGAAGCTCACCCAACCCTTGTGTTGCACACTATAACACATTGCTTAGATCAATTTAGCTATAGCTGGGGTCGTTTATAAATTATAACACATGCACCTTTGAATTCCTAGGTACATTCATCGATCTATGCATATATTCTTTTTATGACCTCGCCATATATATGTAACAAACTTGAAAATACGAATGTGATATACAAGGAACTAAGACGACATATGCCAAATATTCACGTGATTTGAGAATATATTCTCACATTAAATTTTAACATTGATGGTCTCTTTTATTCTCCCCTTTGCAATTTATTTGACTTTCATCAGGTCATGTAATTTTATAAGCACTTAAAAAGTACTTGTTGTTGAACCTGCATTTTTAGATGTAATTTTAATTGTTGCCCCTACATACATAAACTCATGACCCATATATATGCTATGTTTGGTTATGTTTTCCAAATCCCAAGTTTCCAACTCTGAACACACACCAATAAAAAGAGTAGTTTTTCTGTTCTATTCAAATTCGTACCACAACTGAAAGTTAAACGCAGACACAAGATGTGAATTTCATTTCAATGGACCCCAGCAGGCCAGCCTTACCTTGTTTATTAGGGTTTGCTCTTTAAACATCTATTCAAAAAGACATTTGAACGATAGTTTAATCAATTTAAAAAGTTATGTAATGGTAGTTAACACTGGGTGGAAGTATTTTCAATAGTTTAAGATGTCTATGAACAACTTTTAAATGTCTAAATAACAATCTCATTTTATTATAACATTGGCCTGCTCGTCCCTACCATCCCAAGTCCCAACTAAAAGCATCTCCAATGGGAGGTCCTTACTTAACAAGAACCAATCCCTGTTAAGGACCCCCTATTGAAGGAAGAAAAAATGAGTCATCGTTAAGGAACAAATAACTATATAAGGACCCTCTCTCCCCTAAGCAACTAACAGGTCCCACGTTTAAAATATGTAATAAAATATATACTATGTGGTCAAGCTTACAAAAGAAGTAATATTTTAATAATTAATAGTTGTTTTTATTTTTTTTTAAAAATTAATAGTTGTTTTAAATATTATTTCATCTATTTGTCATCATTTTAAATAAATTGTAATTCATGCAAATTATTATTATTATTATTTTTTAACGAAGGAATGTAAAATTTGTAATGTTAATTTTTCCATTTTTAAATTATTAGCAAATGTGGCAGAAATTTAAGTTCATACGAATAAATAAATATTTTATAATTTAATTGTTTTTAAGGATTATAATTAAATATTATGAGGTAATTTATAATTTAATAAATAAATTATTTTTTGTCTAATGATGTAAAGTTAGTGGGGCCTATTTAAGTACTTTTCATTGGAGTCTTTATTAATGTACTTCCATTGGAGCCATTGAATCCTTAATATGTACTTTTATTAAAATATTATAAATAAGTGATGTGTAACGTGAGATCCATTTAAAGAGTCCCTATTAAGGAACTACTATTGTGGATGCTCTGAGAACTGTTTTCATTACGAGCCTTGCTCAAATAGAGCAAACTTCATGAGGGTAGGGATGAATATGACTTAAATATCATGGGGGTATACTGCCATCAACAACTTTGTTTAAAAAACCCGACTCTAATTTTACTTGCTAGAATCTAATATTGATATATTAAATAGGTTAATCATGAGAATAGATAATCTTAATTAAAAGAAAAATTAATAAAAAATTATGAAGGTAATAATTATATAAAAAAAATTGAGGGACTAGATCCTTTCAATATATTTATTATTCGAAGAATTCAATCACACAAAAGTTATAGTGTAGTAAAAACAAAATGTTGGTTATTGTCTTTAATAAATAATATTCGTAAACTTCATTATGTAATTTCCGTACTTCCAAATGAAGTAAAAATAATGTATCCACATAATAAAAGCAAAATAATATTAAAAAAAAATAATCCTAGAAGCACAAATTTTCAGGAAGTAAAATCATGATACTTATACGTAGGCTGGGCCAAGATCCAACCCGCTAAAATTACATGATCCAACTAAGTTATACATCGAATTTGTCAAAAAACGAAGTTATACATCGAAGAAATCTTTGTGATCAAATCAACACCGTATGATACCAATTAAACGACGATTAGCGAATTATATCGACATCGTAACATCAAAATAACTATCACTGAACCAATCATTTTCTCATACGTCATCTATAAAAGGCCTCTAAACTTTGATGAAGAATCTGTTCTCATTACGTTGTAGTATTACACTCATGTCTAAAAAGTCTCACATTAGATATAATTATAAAGGACAAGGTAGTGCAAGACAAGCAAGATTTTGTCTTGAAGTGCAACACAACTCTTGAAGTGCAACACAAACAAGTTGGTTCATTTACTTGTTTATTTTCCTTCTTGGCAAGTCTCATGGGCCACAAAGTTATTTCTTAAAGTGCAAGACAAGTAGAGATGAGAAAAGATCAGGTCGGTCTACATGGGCCTACAGCCTAACCTACGATAGACCAGGCCAGGTCAGGCTTTTTTCTTAAATAGAGAATGTCTAGGCTTTTTAAAAGCCTATTTAGCTTAAAAGGGCATGTCACAGGCCATTCAAAAAGCCTCTTAAGCCTATTAGGCAAGCCTATTTAAGTAAATATGAATAATATTACTTATTATTATAGGGTTAATAGGTCTTTACCCCCCTGTAATATAGGTCATTTCTGGTTTTCCCCCCTGTAAATCAAAACAATTTTTTTTACAGGGGGGTAAATCAAAAAAAAAAAATTTACAGGGGGAAACCGAAAATGACCTATATAACAGGGAGTAAAGACATATTAATCCATTATTATATTTTATTTTGTACTTTGAATTAAGATATAAATTTGTTAACTTTTTCAATAATTTAAGCTTAATAATATATAATAAATTTTTGCATATATAAATGTATTATTATAAACTAGAATTAAAATATGATACAATATATAGTGAAATTTCGTAAAAACTCATATGGATTATCAAAAGATAATTTAATTTAATTGATTTATGAGTTCTCAAGTCTATTTAAACTTAGTTGTTAAAAAAGGTATATTTAAACTTAGATCACATTGCTTATTTAAAGATCTTCATATGATATAGGCTTTTAAACAGGTTAGCAGGCTGATGTAAGATTTTTACATGTCATATAACTATTTACACGTAAGTATAATAGGATCGTGTCCACAGGGATTAGCGTATTTCATAAGCATTTTCACAATATTTATCACCTTAAGTGTTTGGGTATAAAAGTTTGTTTGTGTAAAACTATTTTAACTATTCAACATAAAAGTAAATCGAGACGAGATAGGGTCATTCCGCTTGGGGTTAGAGATAATCAACCAAGCGTAACAACTGCAATCTCTCGATCAAATAACGGATTCTAGATCTTTAAACGATATTATCACAATTACTCAACAACATTATTTATGTCTTAATAATGTCGTGATTTCAATCAGTATTTATGTCTAAAGACTTTCATGAGTTCATTCGTATCGTTTAATCGATGATTTCCCAATCTATTAAACGATCCAAAAGTATTGAGTTCTTGATTACAAAGTGATTATCAAAACTTATTCTCTATGTCTAGAATAAAAACTTTGATTGAATATTATTCTAACCCTGGACTCAGAAGTATTTGTCAATAACATTTCAAATCTTAAATAAAACATTAAATGAAAGAATAATAACAATATTGAATGAATAAGCTAGAACCATATATTAAATGATCAAAAGATTACATAATAGCTTGTTTGAATACCTCAAAACCCACAACGGTAGATGTAGCTACATATGCCTATGCAAGCTTGGCAAAGGATGAAAGAAAGATGAAGATTCCATGCTAAGATTCATGATGTCTCAACAAATCTTGGTAAGTATCTACTCCTAACAACTTTGCTTTGTGTTTCTCTCTCTAGAAAAATATAATAATGCTTTGTGTCTCTCTCTAAAACTAGAAAAATATCAATAAAACAGTAAGAGCATGTCTGGAAAGAGGGAAGAAAACTATTTATATGGGATGTATTCGAGCTCGTTCACTTAAGCGAAATGAGATCGTTTAAGCGAACAGTTAGGGAATCTTCCGTCAGCCATTGAGAAGCTGCCACGTGCTCCTTATCTTCTGATGTTTTATGAACTTCGCTTAAGCGTGCGGAAAGCGAGCAGAAAGCGAAGTCATTTTGGTGCTCTTTGGAAGTTGGTCACTTAAACTGAGGTCGCTTAAGTGAGTTGACCTTTTCTTCATGAGCGAACTGAAAGCGTGCAAGTAAGCGAACTTTCTTTTGCTCTCGACGTTGTACACGCTTAAGTGAGCTGAGGTCGCCTAAGCAAACTGACTTTGGTTCAGGAGCTTCTTTCTTGGTTCTTGCTTATCATTTCCTGCATAAATTGGGTAGAATCAGACATGTAAAACATAAACGGTACAAATACAACAATTAGTAGCTTTTCCTTAGATAAATTGAAAAACAAGTCACTAAAATGCCTAGATTAACACATAAAATATGTTACTTTTGAACACTTATCACAGGCCGTTACAGGCTTTCAGAAGGCCATGCTAAGGCCTAAAAATTAAGCCTATGGTAGGCCGCAGACCAGGCTCAGGCCTTACAAAAAATTGACATGCCAGGTTTAGGCCTTGCAAAGCCTAGCTCGGCCTAGCCTATTCCCACCCCTAAAGACAAGCAACACAATGTCTATATATAGGTTTTATTTCTTCATTACTAGATGCACCAGTGAGAGACACTTTAAAGCTTGTATCTGACCTTTTTCTTTTTGTTATAATCTTGTGTTAGAGTGGTGTGAGGGGTATGTTAGATATTTTCTTTGAAGGAAGTGGGTGTACTGGGGCCGACGAGTGTTTGAGAGTAGTTTATGTGTTGTAAAAATTTGCATGTAGTGTTTTCATAAGATTATCATTAGACAATGATCATGGTTTTTTCTCCGAGGTTTAAACCCTAACTGCTACATATATTATACAAAGTCTCTATCACTGAGTTAAGCTAACGAGGATAACTGGAAGTATAGTTTATTTACATGCCACTTAAACTAATAAAAAGAAAAATCTAAATAGTATTTCTGTTTCCTAAATGGCAACTTCATATTTTTTAAGAATATATGCTTATTATAACATTTCATTAAAAATAAAAATGATATTGTTAATACAACGTGGGGTATTAAAATAATAAAGGAACTACAAACAAAAAAAAAAATAATGGAACTAATTAATAATGTGGCATCTCTTATGAGTACGTGAGCAACCTCATTTATTTGTCGTCGGGTAAACTCAACCTGAGAGTTTGTTAAATGTACCGAAGAGATATTGACAAGCCGAATGGCAACTTCATATTGGTTGCGATCAATTTAATAATATGTCTGAAAATAGATAGGAATGAAATATAGTGTAGAAGTCCAAATAGCATTTCTGTTTCTCAAATGGCAACTTCATATTGGTTGCGATCAATTTAATACATGTCTGAATATAAATAGGAATGAAACCTAGAGTACAATATTTAAATTTTGACAGTAATTTTAAATTGTAACGAGAATAGAATACAAGATTTTATGCTTTCTGAACAGATTTTATCCCATAGTTTATTGCATTAATAATTCATACCAGTAGTTGTCCGTCACCATCTAGTCTGGAATAAAGAAGAGACAAGAGGTTTGAACAGATTAATTTCAGAGAGAACAAGATTTTGATCACAACAAAATTAAATAAAATTGCCGACACATGAGCAATAGTGCACATGTTTGGTTGAGAAAGCTGAAGAGAGAATATAAGACAAGAGGATGTGTACATGTGCAAAATCAAAGTGTTTTTTATCGAGTAAATAGGCAATTACCCCCTGAAATTGTAAGTTTCGTCAATTACTCCCCTAAAATTAACAAAACTTCAATTACCTCCTGAAATTACACAACATTAATCAATTTACCCCCTCCGTCAAATTTTTCTATTAGTTAACAGGACGTTTGCATACCCCGTGAAGTTTTGCACTTATGTGCAAAATGCCCCCCAAACTTTAAAATTTATATATTTTTTTCTTATCTTTGACTCAAATGATATTAAAGACAAATAATTAACAGTTAGCTTTATGCCTTTTCTTAAGTTCTTGGAATAGAATTATTGAATTTTATCAATGTCATATGTATCATCATTGTGATTTCACCTTTGACTTATTGACCTTCCTTTACAAGTTGATTATGGTGCCATTCTCCTTTGTCCATTTGTTTATTTCCATTTGTATTTGTTTACAATTTCCATTCATGAAGCTCATGAACATTGTTTGGATTGGATAGGGTTTTTGTGTTCCTTTTATGCATATAGATATAGATTATGTTTTTGAAGCATTTGAGATCAATAGTAAACAACTACTCATCATACCATACAACAAAAATGGTTAATGAGTAGTTCAAAAATTAACAAGATTTGCTATCAAAAAAGAAAGAAAACAACAAATAAATAGATTAAACAAACAAATTTTGATTATGGTGCAGAATAATGTGATGAGAATTGACCCAACATAAAACTAAATGTTAATTGCTTGCCTTTAATATTTTTTGAGTCAAATACAAGAAAAAAATATAAAAAATTTCAAGTTCAAGGGGCATTTTGCACATAAGTGCAAAACTTCAGGGGGTATTTGCAAAACGTCATGTTGACTAACAGAAAAATTTGACGTAAGGGGTAAATTGATTAACGTTGTGCAATTTCATGAGGGTAATTGAAGTTTTGTTAATTTCAGAGGAGTAATTGACGAAACTTACAATTTCAGGGGAGTAATTGTCTATTTACTCATAAAAGTTATTATGAGCAATCTACTTAGCACGGGTCTACACTAGTTTTGTTATAAGAGAGTATATCAATTTTATTTGAAACCATTATATTAAATTAAATATAATACAATTCAAGAGAGAAAAAGTCTAGTAACAATAATATAATAATTACTTAAATCTTAAAACTTAAAATTACATTGTGATTGTTTCTTCAAAAGAATTCTACAAACAATATACAATTAACTATTTTCAGAGAAAAAATATACAATTAAAAAACTGAACCAATTAAATTGTTCGAGAATTGAATCATAAATTTAAAAAAGATCAATTAACCAAACTTAAATTGAAAGACCAATTTATTTATTTTTGGATTAATTAAAAGACCAATTTAAACCATTCCTAAACTTTATAAATAAAAATATTGTAGGATCAATTTTTTATTTAATTTTTTTTTGAATAATTAACAAATCTATTCTCTCTCTCTTCTGAAATCTCATTCTTCTTCCACCATTTCTATTACCGAAATCTGGTCATTTTCTCAACTAATATTGACTTCAAATTCGCTGGTGAGTCCACGGTTCTACTCCATCAGCACACTGTGTTTGGGTGGTTTGACAATGTTGGTTCTAACAAAAAATCGGTTTGAAATTGATTTAAATGGATTAAACCGGTTCGGAACTGAACTGGAATTGTTTTGAAAAATAAACCAGTTTTATTAAAGTGGTTTTTAAGCTTGAATTGAGCCATTAATGCAGTACAATTCAATTCAGTTTATGAACTACGAACATCCTAGTAATCAATATGCCATCAAGACTCTGAGTAGCCCGGACACAGATAGAGAAAAGGTAGGAAATAGAGGATGAATGATCAATATATAGGCAAAAGGCATGAGATAGAGGAATACTGACCAATATAGGCTCAATATCGTAAAAAATAACATATAGTTGATAAGTTAACGTTTAGCGGATGAGTTTATACCGGGTGACGTATAAACTAGTTTATAACTGATAGCGAATAAACTAACTAATTGAATTTGTAGTGTTTGATAAGATTAGCGGTTGAAGTAATTTATAAATATGAAATGACATAAGAAAATGTGCATTTAATTAATATTTATTCTTTTCAATTAAGCTACTTGAAATAGCTTATAAAAACCGCTATAAGCTCTTGAAAATAAGTTATATGCTTGTGTAAAAACGGCAGTTACCAAAAGATTCTTTTTTAATCATACAAGCTTATAAGTTATACTAAATCGAGTGAAATCCACAAAGACTACACATTGAGGCCGTATCACACCCTATAATCCATAAATATTCAGTTGTAGAAAGCAGATTGTGCATAATTTTCTAGAAAAGCAAGTCTGCATGATATTAAAAAAGAAAGGCATATTAAAACAACATAACTTCATATGTAGTGTTAGGAGAGAGATATAGATAGTTATCAATGTCACAAAATTCAAACTCACTCAAGTGAAACCGCAAGTGAAACCATAGGAGTGTTTGGATCATGTGCCAATTAAGGATAAGACTGATGTAAAACCTTAGGAGTTAGCCAAGATCAACTTAAATAAAATATTCCACCTCTACTATGCAGACGAAGATGAAAATGTTGATGTAAAACGTCAGGAGTTAGCCAAGATCAACTCATAGAATATTCCACCTCTACTACGTGTTGTATACAAGTGTGAGTTATATGTCCCACATCGGATAGAAAAGTAAAGCTTGAACACCTTATAAGTAAGAGAACCCATAAACCTATTGCCTTAAGGTTTTTGGTAAGAGTGTGACGTCTTTCTTGCTTGTGCGGTTTCTTTAACCTCGATGTGGTCGGTCCCCCCGAGCTCCCCTCGTGACCCAACACTACGTAGACGAAGTTCAGGCGGAATAAAACTAAGGCACAAAATTAAGGCACCGTAAGAAAACTGACATATACCAACCGAGGCATATGGAATTTCTCAAAAGATGAAATCATCTCTTTCCCATTCTACTTTTTACACTCTATCTCTTTCTCAAAAATAAGCCATATAGAATTTTGAGCAATGCTACATGATTGTTTAGTGTGATCTGTGATCACATGTGGAGCCTTTGTGATGGCTGCATTCTCTCATTTTAATTTATATGTACAGGAATCACTTGCTTACTAAAGTAGAGCTATTTCTAGCTAACCATTTTCCCCTGCCTCATTGCCATTTTCATATTACCCCTCATATTACGAGTTCCTTACATGCAAGATGGCAAGTCTGAATTTAACACTTCATCATAAAGTAATTACTAACTAGTTTACATAAAGTAATTATAATACACTTATGTTGTCATTTTATAATTTGACATCCTTATAAGACTTGGCATTAATTTTTAATATAACTGAAGTTTGATTTTGTTGTTTCATAAATTCATTTATTTAACTTATTTTATTTATTTTTTATGAAATTTTATTTTTCAAAAAAATATAATAAGAAAACAAATTTGGACTAGTAGGAAAACATTTTATCAATCTCTTTTAAGCTCGGTACCTATGGCTTGTATCCGTAGGTAAAAGATATTATAAGCTCAGTATCTACGGCTAAGTATCCTTGGATAAAACAAGAATGTTTGTCCGATGGCCAAACTTTCGTCACTATAGGATATACTGACAGAAATTCCGTAGGTATAGAATAACTATCTACGAAAATCCTGCTGTAGGTATAGGAATTTCGTGCTACAGCTATGGTCTTTTATCTATGGTTTTTGGCTGCCATTAAATGTCAAGTTTCTCATAGCGTGTGTGTCTTCTAAATTGGATAAATAACTTATGCATTTAAACGATATCTTCTAAGCTGGTTCATGACAAACCAATTCAAAATAAGTTTTTCTATTTTTTGGTTAAACAACCAATTTAAAAAGTGGTTAATAAATTGAAAATTCATCACTAATTTACATATTTTCTACCATATTTTTCTTTAATCTAGTTATCACGATCAGATTTCAAAATCCTCTCATAAAATGTATATTTTCCCAAAGTTTGTTCTTCTTGAATTTCTTCTTTGCATTAGATTGAGAGAAAATGATTAAGAAAACAATTGTTAATATTACATGTTTAAGATGACTATTAATATAATTTGAGTAACTTGGCCTTAATGAGAAATGTAAATCATAAAATAAATCAGAAATAGATTTTTTTATTTTTTTTGAATGACAAATATATATTATATATATAAAAAGGAGTAATCTCGTACAAGAGTACAAACAAATATAAAAATTTGAGTACAACAAGTACTCAAGTCAAGCGATAATAAAATCAAAGAATCTCTCCCACAGAAAAACAAGAGGGAAAACTAAAACACCATAAAAAAAATCATCTAAACTCCTATCAGGAACACTCAAGCACATCCGAACAAGAGGAAGACTAGGAATAGAACCCCTCAGTCAACCAACCTCTAGACAAATCCGCCACAAGTCACTGTTGGTGCCAACTCAGAATAGGTTCATGATCCCACTCATAGAAGGAACATGTATGTAACCAGAATGTTTTCCAAAAAACTACTTCCAAGAGGTGAATTTAACCATATCCACCATTTGGAGCATAGACGTCTCCTTCCCCGAAAAAGATGTGAGCGTTTCGGGATCTCCACAAGGGCCACACAATATTTGGCAGACTAATAAGAAACTAAACCTCTCCTTTTTTCCCCAACCTAACTCTAACATAAAACTAAGAAGACTCACTAATTCTAAAGGTAAAATAAATTTCCACCCTAACCACCTAAACACATGATACCACATCTGACTTAAAAAAAGACATCTAACAAAAAGGTGACTTATCATTCAAATGTCTAGTTACTATTAAAACTTAACTTGAAGTAGTCAAAAAAAGGTACTTATTATTTAATTATTATGTGGATAAAATATGTGAGGCTAAAGTATAACACTCAATTTGAAGTAGTCAAACTAGGGTTTGCTTGTGAGCTCTATTATAACTACTTCAAAAGTTCTATTATAACTACTTCAAATTAAGTGTATTGCCTTAAAGTGTAATTTTAGTACAATAATATCAATATTACCTTTGAATTTATTTTCAATTATTTAAGTTTAGCTCATTTCAATAGTTTTAAATACATACTAGTTTTTATTCAAATAAAATTACACACCAATATTATACTAAATTTAAACGTACAACAAATTAAAACTCTACAAAATGCTCTACAAAAGAAGTCCACAAAATCATATATTTTCTTTATTCATTAAAGTTGCTAGTGATATTTATGCACCGTTGTTTTTGATATTTTCTTTGACAAAAAGGTAACAATACTTTCATACAATGATAACACGCTTTGAGCTTGTCAAAAGTATTTGAAAGCTAATAGAAGCATAAATCAAAATGCGAGAAAATTTGAAATACCAACAATATTACAAATCCAATTATAAGCTTAAGGAAATAGAGAATTGATTTTTAAGTTAACTATTACATTTAGTAGCACCCACATTGGTATGCCACGCACCAAGGAGTTTCAGGTGTGGTACACATATAATGTGGACAATCTGAATGAGTTTCGCAGTTTGCAATATCTGTGATGTCAAATAAGAATAAATAAATGATACTAGAAATAGTGAAATTTATATTGTGTATATGATAAAGACGAAAAATTGAAATAGGTGTGAAAAGAGGCCTATGCCTTCGCTGATTACAGCCAGAATAAGAGAAAGAAAGATGATCAAAGCATAAACAAATTTGAGAATTTCAGCCATACTTTATGCCCTTAATTTAAGTGTAATGAACGTAATAGAAGTTAATAACTTTATAAGTAAAACCTCTTATGCTTTGTTAATATTGAATATATTTCTGTCACTTAAAAAGTTGCAAAAAGCCATTCATAAAATTAGATATATTAATATTATTATTACTCTATGTTTCTTATATAAGTACATCAATAAGTCATACTTCTCTCTAAAGCTCACTTAGTTGATTATTTTACTTAGTAAATATCTCACTTAAAAATTACAATGATTGTTAAAGTTTATTCATTTATTTATTCAGTTTCACCATATTTTATTTTATTTTATTTTATTTTATCCTTTCATGTTTTTTTAACTCATTTATGCTTTCATGATAAGCAAGGGAAAATCCAAAATAAAAACTCAGTATCGAGAATGAAAAGGTCATTTATATGGATAATGCATCGATGAGGTAAATGCATATTTATCTATAAATTAGAAGTATATCATAAATTAAGGAAAATAGCTATGAGATGTAGTAGGAGCTTTTTGTACGATCGAGAGGATTCACACCACTATATGTTTGGTTACAAGTTTTATAAAGTGTTTTGAAATACAAAATATTTACTCTCACATATAGGATATACAAATGATTCAAGTACATTGAAGATAACTTTAAAAAAAATAAAGGATTTAAATTTTGAATTCTATTAAATCGTTCATAGTTTGTTAGAGAATCTTCAATGGTGTGATCTAACTTTAGTATTTTAAGTGAGGCTCACACTACTACATAATTTGAAGCAACTTACTAATTTTTGTTTCATAATATTTATATGAAAAATAAATTATAAAAAAAAAACATCGAATTTATTTTATAATAATTGAAAATTAACGGATAATACATGACCTATAAAATTAAAAACGATAAATAAAAATAACATTATATAATTATGACCAAAGCGTTCCCGCACTCCACTAAATCTGCTTGATGTTGTCAATGAACTTATTTCAGTTGTTGTCACGTCATTATTCATATTATCATAAGAGCAGTTAAAGCCACCTCCATATGTTTGTTGTTCGTATTCGACGATCATGTTATGTAATATGATGCATGTGTATGTTGTATGCTTGATGGTTTCCATGTGCCATGATCGAGGGTCTTCATTGTTATCTGCCTTTACTAGGTTGCGGCAAAGCCCTGGATCGTGATAAAGATATTTATTTTTTCATTGCTAAAATTTTGACGAGATTTCTATTTACTTCCCAAACATGAATATGTAAAATGTAAGGGAAAGTCGTTTGAACATAATTTTACTGGTTTTTATGTGAGTGTTGCAGAGTTATGGTAAGTAACCAATGATTTCAAATGTAAAATACTTGGATGTTGCTTTAAGAGAGTGGAAGTTCACTGGATCTAACATCTTTTGTCATTTGAAATTAGATGTTGTATGATCTTATTATTTAAACATTCTGTTAGAATAAAAAAATTTAGGATTTAGTTGTCTATTTAGCCAGAAAATTGTGCTGCCCTATGAGTTTAAGTGTACAGGAATGCAATTTTCCCCCTCTTGATGAAAGTGCACCAAGGGTTGTAGCTTTATTGAAGGTTAGTATTTTTTTCTTGCTGCGTATTTCCTGCTACATTGCATGTTGATTGGTCTCAGTACAGATTCAGCCATTTAGTTAGATTGGAAATTTATTCTGAAATTATTTTGATATCATATGCTTGAATAATTCCTGAAGTTCGGCACTGAATTTAGTTTGCTTTGAGTCTTTTGACTGAACATATCAGTTAGTTTTGAAAATGTAAAGCATTGTGCGTTGAACCAAAGACTGGGTTCAATTTGACTGAATAGTATGGGCTGTTTGAATTATGAATTTACCGATGAACTGTCTAGCTGTAAAAGTTCTGATTATTATTTTGTCGATACCATCAAAATCGGTACAAATCCCCTTTGCTTATATAATTTGAGCACGTATAATATGCAAATCTTGCAAACACTTCACTGATTTGATTAGATATACTTATCTTCCAAGAGAAATTCAAGTTAATGGTATGAATCCATCACAAAGTTTCACACCTTTTAGATCAGAATATGCACTAAGAACAGCTACAAAGTTGAGTGAAGCAGGTATTAGCTTTGAGAAAGTTCAAGGTAGAAGCTATTGTGAAAGTTTAAGAAGACACCAATTTTGAGCTTAGGTTGTGTACATTGTTTTAAATTTCTCGAATCTAAGTTACAAATCCCGCATTTGAAAGTAGACCATGTTGTGAAAGTGACTCAAAATTGGAGAAATTGAGGTTTCTGGAAACTGCCAATTCGGGGCCCGAATGGTGTTGTCCGGGGCCCGAATTTGCACTGGTTTTTTCAGCCTGGCACGCGTGATAAATCGGCGCCCGAATGGAGGAATTCGGGGCCGAACTGTCGAAACAAAAAATATTTGTATTTTTGGGCCAGATTTGTTCCAATTTTATGAGGGTTACTTTTACTATAAATATAGGCACTGTATCAGTGTAAACCTTGAGATAGATTTGTTATTGGTGTGGTTTTTTCTCTCGTATATCTTCCATACGCTTTGTTTTGGTTGCTTGACTATTCCTTGCTCCACACATCAAGTTTGTTATTGGTGTGATTTTTTCATCGAATTCACAACAGACCAAGCAACAGAATGTGTTCTTAGGAACCTCATCGCGTTTGAACAATGTCACTATTCAAACCAACCTTTCATATGCAACTATGATTCATACACATGAAGATGTTGAGTTGTTGGTTGACACATAAATCATTAGCCATGAACTTGAAAGTCATGCAGAATTGGCAACATTGGTTAATGGTCTTTGAAAATATGCTGTGGTGACATCAAATTGTTATGGAAAGATCAGTAAGGAAATGAATGAACATTATAATAACCGGTGGAAACATTATTATGGGAATGTTAAGGTCGGTGTACTTTCGTGATCCTTTGCTATTTTCTTATTTGCTGTTGTCAATTTTCTTAGAGTTATTGGTGTAGTTCGTTTGAAGTAATTCATTTTTAGTACTAGTTGATTTTGTTAGAATTTCCACACATAATCTTATTATTTTTCATGAATTATATATGTTATGTCATGTTAACATAAATCAAAAGAGTAGAGGTTACTGGGTGCCATTGCAATACACAAAATAATCTTATTATTGATCAATAATTTTATTTTCTTTCATAGCAATACACAAAATACTCTAGCTGATAAAAATGCTAGCATAAGAAGCAAGCAGGGAGCCAGCATAGAGTTTTCCATTGTACTCTTGAACCTCACTAGCTGGTTCAGTACCATACTCAGCAGCAAGAGATGCAATTTGTAAAATTAAACGATTCTCAGACACTCTGACTCCGCGAGGCAAAGCCGTACGCCTTGGAGATATTGGCAGTCCTCCTAATCCTAAAACACTATGCACTGAAATCCAAAATTGGCCTCCCGAATTCCTCTTGATGTTATTTGGTCTTCCAGTAAGTAGCATGAATAATTCTGATGAATTTGCTCTTGGTCCTTTCAGCCACACTCTTTGAATTCTGTTTGATAGAAACTCACTAACAAGTACATATGAACCATCTCTACTTACTGCCACACCAGATGGCATTGCAAGATTGCTTAGCAACACTGTCGTTTGATTGGTGCTAGGATCATATCTCAATAAGCTTCCCGAACTATCTCCACTAGTTAGCAGTGTTTGGTAATCCCTACAATACAAAAAATAAAGTAATGCAGAATTGGCATTTAGGTGCAAAAGATCATCAACATTGTAAGTAGAAAAACTATGCTTACTTGAGTTGGAAGTTAGTGCTAGCTACGGTAAAATAAACGATTCCACTGTCGGGATCTACATCCAAACCATCAGCAAACATAGTAGAATTGCCTTGTGCAGGTCCAACTAATTGGGTTACATTCCCTCCATCGGGACTAACCTTAACAAGCCCTAAATAAGCATCGGCTACATACAAATCGCCTGTCTGATGATTGAAACCCAATCCTAATGGCCTTCCACATGTTGCTTGGACTGCTGAGAAGTCAGAAAGTCCATCACAGACTGTCTTGTTCCTGATCCAAAATAAAAGAATCATTTCTCACTTAACTCATTAGGCTTTGAATCTAGCTAGATAATTATTTATTTACCTGTTTGGGGAAGAGTAAGCATATTCCTTGAAACCTACATCTGGACCATTATATTTGAAAATTCTTCCATCAGATGAGCCAACATAAGGTCCTTCACCGTTTTTATCAAATGCAAGTGACTCAGGTCCTGTCACTGGTGATGGTAGCTGAAGCTTGTTCAATAATATGGCTACTGATGATGGAGAACACAATAGTAACATAACAAGAGTAGTTGCAGTCACAACCATTGCCATATTCAACATGATTGCCATTAACAAGTTTAATGATCTTTGATGTAATTAACTTTGTAAGGTGTGAGTCCTAACTATGAACTAAGCAATGTATTTATAGGCATATTGGCATCATGCTATGCATATGCAACTCATTAGATGGAAAATGTGACATGCCAAGTTAAGCCAAGCAAGACTTGCACTGTCAAAAGAAACGTTAATGGTTTGTTACAAAATCATGATTACTTTAATAATTGTGTGTTTATGAACATCACATAACATGTGAATACTGTAAAATTAAAACGTGAAACTCTAGAACTATAATAGGAAAAAGATATGGTCGGTTAGTGACTTATGAAAACTCCTCTTCTTCAAAAAGTAATGCACTAATGTGCACTCAATGACATGAACTGATATCATTTGATTTATAAGAATTAGTTGATAGACGGACACCGACTTGTTTTTCACATTTCTCAACAAAGATTATAGTCGGTCTTTATTGCAGCGAAAATTAAACTTCAACTTTTGAACAAAATTTTATCATTTTATATTTTTATTTTGATATTACTATATTTTTAAATCAAAGTTAAATTAGGATTTGTTTTGATTTTAGTTTGTAATATTAATTAAAAAAAATTAGGAACAGATCAAATTTGATTTGCTAATGAACAAAAGAATTCTAAAAAAAAAAAGTTTAAATGAAACAAAAAATTGGAAGAGAAAAAACTAGAACAAACCTTTCTTAGTTGGTTTTATAATATTTTTTGTTGTTAAACTAGTCCAAAAATAATTCCCCCTCAATATATATGTATGTATGTATATATATATATGAGAAAAGCTAAATTGTACTCACTATATTTTACTTCCCTCCATTAAATTGAACCAATCATTAACATTCCAGATAATTCCCCCTACGTTCCTTCCGAAAAATAATAATCTCCCCTATTCCTTCTCCGTCAAATATACCCCTTATATTTGGAATCAAATAGTGATATCAAAGTCTTTCTTCTGCAGAGAGGTTTATCATTGGGATTGATGTAGATCATATGAATCATTCACGTTTATTTAGAATTCATGAAAAATTGAATAAAAAACATAAAACTCAATTTTTTTATATTCTCCATAAATTCTTTCAATTCAGAATTTACTAGCCAATCATGTATCCTTAAAAGATGCGCAAAGAAATTTATTAATTAGATCTATTAAACAGTTCTTGAAAAACTTAAAAAGAAAATCAATATTTTTTCCTTATGAATTCCGAAAAAATATCAATACTTATGCATCCATAAATGATTGCATAAATCAATTAAGATGAATAGGGATTCTTCATAATGAATTGGAATTCAAGATGACAAGAAAAGTGGCTACATAATCCGTTTGGATAAACAGCTTATATAGATGCTTATAGCATTAGGGCTTATAACATTAGAGCTTACATCATAAGCTCTTATACTTGATAAGTTATTTATGTTTGGATATGTACACTAAAAAGTACTTACA
>Ga0315913_1000422_pt1 | contig 36987 bp, 32 predicted proteins | sample MpolsnodulesMG_FD_207736 | JGI IMG/M metagenome (GOLD analysis project Ga0315913, IMG submission 207736) | Medicago polymorpha root nodule microbial communities from Los Angeles, California, United States - small nodules | ecosystem: Host-associated > Plants > Roots > Nodule | place: USA...
ACACTCTAAACTCAACCAAAAATAATTAAATAATAAATAGGGGGTTACAACTCTTCTCTTCTCTTGGTTTCTCCCTTTTCTCCCAAAAACTTGTTTTACGCGAAAAACTCTCTGACTCTTAGTTTTCCTATTCTTATTTCCTTAACCAATTCTCTTAATTCCACTAAACTCCTCTAAATACTAATTCAGCCCTTCAAGTCTAATTATTCTATTTTTAATCATATTCTACTAAATAATAAAATAAAGCCATTTAACAAAATAACAACATACCACATAATCAATTACATCATATAATTAGACTCTAAACAAAATAAAATAATTAAATAGATAAATAGGACGTTACAAGAAGGATGGAAAGTACTGTGACATGGAAAAAGATCATAAAGTTCTTTAGAAGCTGCTGCAAGAATGTTTTCTACCCAAAGGAGGAGGTGTAGATCATCTTTCATTAGAACATAAAGTGTTTTTACACTACTTTATCTCTTTTGAAAAAGTGAATTTTCCCAGATACATCTTCCACCACATGCTATGCGCATTGGAGCAAAGTCAGCAAAAGAACAGAGCTTTTGTGCCTTATGGAAGACTGCTATCTGAGATATTCCATCAAGGAGGGATGCTGGAAGTCCTAAAAATGTCAAAAGCTGTCAATGATAACCAACTTGGAACCATGGTTGGGAAGTACATCACTGGCTCAACTCTTTACAACATGCATCTGGTAAAAGAGGTCAACAGAATGGATACTGATTTGCAGGAGTCAAACATTCTATCAAATCTTATGGATAATTTTCCACCAATTTGCAAATGAGATCCTCCAGATGTTAGAGCTCATTATGTGTATGAGCATTGGAAAGCTAATGGGGAAACTATCAAATACAGTGACATTGAAGACACCATGTATGGTGGTTCTTTGCCAGTTGCTTCCAAGAAGAGGAAAGCTAAGAAGAAGGCAACTTCAGAAGCTGCTGATGAAGAAGCTTCTGAACCTCAACCCAAGAAAGCCAAGAAGGAAAAGGCTAAAAAAGAGAAGAGTGCCTTCTGAAAATATAGCAGATCCTGAACTGTCTCCACTCTCATCTAGTACACATCTTTCACTACTCTATATAAAGGAGTGAAGACATAGAGAATTAAAGAGACTCACACAACAATTTACAAGTGCCAAATCCCTGCTGAAATTGTTTCACATCAAATTTCACTTAGAATTTCTTAACAACTTCCATATCTTAGAAATTCTAGAGTCTTAAAGAGTCTGTATCTGATTTGTATTGTGAACACCACTGATTGTATATCAAGTGTTCAACCTCAAACAAATTTCTTTGTAATTCTGTTTGAATAGAAGTCGCTTGAAGTTGTACTTGAGCATAGGAAGTCTCTTGATTAAGTTCTTGAGCATGGAAATCTCTTGCAGTTGTGCTTGAGTAGTTTGAAGTCTCTTGCTAGGTTTAGTAGTGAGCAATTGTAATCAGATATTACATTTTAGTGAACTCTCTTTGGAAGTGCAAGGGGGACAAGACTACTTCCGGATTGTGGAAGGAACCTGTATAATCTCTCTCTCTCTCTCTCTCTCTGTGTGTGTGTGTGTTTTATTCGCTGCATTTAGTTTCTGAACATCACTTCAGAAGCTGAGTTCTATTTGCTTCTGAACAGTGACTTCAGTAGGAGAAAACGAAGAAAAAGCTAACACAATTCAACCCCTCCCCCGTCTTGTGTTTTTCTCACCTTTAGGGCACTACATAGTTGCATTGACCTGCAAGACTTCAAGAGATCAGTAACCTATCCCTAGGAGTCATTGTCATTCCCGTAGTGTTCAAGACCAGTAAAGGATTCGAGCGAGTCATCTATGTACAGTTTGTGCTCATCTTGTGTAGATCTATCTATAACTACATGCATCCTAGGTCGGTCGACCTTAGCATCGCTGGGCGCATTACCATCCACAATCCATTTGAAGATGAAGTATCACAAAATGAAAGGCGAAGCCGTAGCCTTCTGCGTGGATTCAACGGGAGCCTGATAGTGCCATAAGGCATTGCAAGAAATTTGGAAGCAAGGAAACACCATAACCAACTCTACCCAACTAAAAACTCTACACCAAACATGATGAGAAAAGAAGCAAGAGATGAATATATATAAGTTGATGTGTGTAGCATACGACAAAAAGCTACAAACTGAGAGCACTCTTTGTTGACTCAAATCTACACGATGGTTTTCTTAAGATAACCTTAAGATAACTATATAGAAAAACTCTTTCATTAACAAGCTCGCACACCCATATGTCTTTATGGGAAGTCAAGACAACCGAACATATCGAATTTCAGAAGCTAAGCTCGAATTCTTGCTCCCATAAGAACAAGGGTCTTCGCATTACAAAATATCACTTCCATTGAAAAATGGAAATGCTAACAAATGCCTTAAGAACACTTGATAGAAAGTCCAAAAATCAAATTTTATCTTAAAACTAATGCATTTAATACCTCTAACCTCTAGAAATTGACTTTTTTTACCTTGAATTTTTCACTTATTTTCATTTTTATCTTCTTAACAGGTGCCCTAAGCATAACCCTTGAAAAAATATATAACTTGATTTTTTGTCAATGTTTATTAATCATTATAACTCCATTACTTGATTAGATTATTTAGTTATTTTTATTAATGTTCCATTTTTAAAAAAGAGAAATGATATTTGAGCATTCAGTTTGCGACAACTTTCTCTCTCATATTTACATTATTTTTTACTTTATCTCTCTATTGGTTTGGTTTTCCGTTCAAATATCTATTTTTTCGTTGTAAATTATGGTTGTCCTATAAATTATTAACTAAATAGTTGTTCAAATAACATAAAAAACAATCGATGCGAATCGATATCATATCATGATAAACGAAAAGATTAATTCATAAATCATATTGACTATTATATCCTTTTGGCCCCCACAACATAGTTTTTATACATTGAATCATTTAAGGTTCTTTCCCTTTGTTACATTTGAATATTTGATTATTATATCCTTTTGAATAAAATACTAGTATAGTTGAAAACTAACTTGCACACCACAAACCCTTTTTTGTCTTCTAGTGCTTCACTCGTTTTCTACATTCATTTTTCTCTTTTGTTTCTTCTATCATTCTCTTTCACTTTTCCTGAATTGTGGCTTATTCATTTCTCATCATACTCTTCTTCAATTCATTCTGAGAAAAAGTTCCAATCTTTGCTTCTGGGTTTGAAGCTTTATTAATGATTAGTCTCTGAAAGGTGTTTTTTTTCTTCATTTTTTGATATCTTTGTTGTGAATTTTGTTGAAAATTGAACCTTTTTTTGTTTTGAGCATCTGGGTTGTTCTAAATTTTTGGTTTTTGGTTTGGAATATTGGTTTGTGAAAATGGGTTTTGGAGAAATGTTCATGTTTGATTTTATGTGAAGATCTTAGGGATATTGGTGTTTGAAGATTTATCTGTGTAGGGTTGGTGGTTCTGTTAGTTGAATTGTTGAACTATTTGTTTGTTAATTTGGATTGGAATATTGATTTGTGAAATTGGATTTTAGGAGAAAGGTTCAAATTTGATTTGTAGGTGAAAGTGATGTTGGAAAATTGAATCAAGATGGGTTTTGTTTTGTATGATTTTACTGTGTAGGTTTGGTGGAAATGATTTGAAAATGTGTGTGAAATTGGATTGAACGTGGAATGAGTTTATTGGTTTGGTTTGATTTGATTTGATTTTGTTGTTATTGAGAAGAAATGGAAGGGAATTTATCACAAGGAGGTATAGTTCAAGGTGGTGGTGGTTCTTTTGGTGGTTTTGATTTGCCGGGATCGATGCGAGTTCACCGTCAAGGGCAGCATCCACATACGATGAACCAACATCAAGCTCATCCATGTCAAGGGCCGTCTGTGAATTCCTCGATTAATGAAGGTTTTCCTCTTACAATGGGGACGTTGAAGAACTGTGATCAGACGATGTCGATGAACGAGTTTAGTCAGGGAGATAGAAGCAAACACTCGGGGAGTGAGGAAGATGAGCCGGAGGAAGGTGGTGATGGTCATCATCAAGAAGGAAGTAGAGGGAAAAAGGGGTCGCCTTGGCAGCGTGTGAAGTGGACTGATAAGATGGTGAGGCTTTTGATAACGGCGGTGTCTTATATTGGCGAGGACGGGACTTCTTCTGAAGGTGGTGGTGGTGGTGGAAGGAGAAAATTTGCTGTGTTGCAGAAAAAGGGTAAGTGGAAATCTATTTCCAAGGTTATGGCTGAAAGAGGTTATCGTGTTTCGCCTCAGCAATGTGAGGATAAATTCAATGATCTTAATAAAAGATATAAAAGGCTTAATGATATGCTTGGAAGGGGAACTTCTTGTCAAGTTGTTGAAAATCCGGCTTTGTTGGATGTAATCGAATATCTTAACGAGAAAGAAAAGGATGATGTTAGAAAAATATTGAACTCGAAACATCTCTTCTATGAAGAGATGTGTTCTTACCATAATTGTAATAGATTGCATTTGCCGCATGATCCTGCATTGCAACGGTCCTTGCAAATAGCTCTCCGAAATAGAGATGATCATGATAACGATGATGTGAGAAGGTCCTATCATGATGATCATGACGAGGATGATCATGATATGGAAACGGACGATCATGATGAGTTTGAAGAGAACTATGCTTCACATGGTGATAGTCGAGGAATCTTTGGGGGATTGGGGGGAACTACGAAAAGACTAAGACAAGGCCAAGGTAACGAAGATGCTGCTACTTTTGGGAATTCTTTAAATTGTCAGGAGTACCATAAAAGTTCGTATCCTCATGGTCAGATGGTCCAACTGGATGGAAATCAAGCTTTACCGGAAAACATGAAAGCAGCTTGGTTACAGAAGCAATGGGTTGAATCTCGCTCGGTTCAGTTAGAAGAACAGAAGCTACAGATTCAGGTTGAGATGATGGAACTAGAGAAACAAAAATTCAAGTGGGAGAGGTTTAGCAAGAAAAAAGACCGAGAGTTGGAGAAGTTCAAGCTGGAGAATGACAGAATGAAGATTGAGAATGAACGTATTGCTTTAGAACTAAAGCGAAAGGAGATCGGCGGCACCAGCTTTAACTAGGTTTGCTAATGCGCAAGCTTTTGTCAATGGCAATACATGCATGTTGCTCTTTCTTTTTCTTAAAAAAATAAATATATTTTTCTTATGTCTTTGGTAATCTGTGGAATATTTAGTTGAAAGTGTACAGTTTTGATGGGGTAACAAAGGAGAGAATTAAGAACCCCTAGTGATGTTTATATTTGATGCAGAGAGTTCATTGGTTAGGCTTTTACAGAAGTTGTGTTGCCTATATTTAATGAATGGTTGGTTGAACCATTAATCTTTCATTTTGGAATATGAAGTTTCAAATATTATATGTTGTCTGTCTGTCCTGACCTTTGTTTAGCAGAGTGCCACAATAGTCCGCCGTCTTAATTATTTGTTACTGACAACAGACATAGATTAGACACGAACACGACACCGACACCGACAAATGCACAATATGACACAAACATGTCATTGTCATTTGAGTGTCGGACACTGACATGTTGGACACTCTGACACGCCTTCAACCTGGAGTGTTAATGCTACATAGCTTCTTAATTATTTCTATCAAAATCAGTAAAACAGTAGTAGTGTAGATTGCATATTGTGACACAGACTTTGCCTCTCTAGTATTTACTGCTACCAAAACCATGAAAGCTTAACATTAAAAAATGTTCCTTTGACAAAGGAAACACCTAGATAATCACAGAAAGTCGTCCTTAGACCAAGAGAACATGAACACCTAACAATATTCAACGAAAAGGCGAAACAAATAATTACATAGAGGTGCAACTGCAGAATAATGTGAGAACCAATATATAACTTATTTTGAACTGGCACTACAGAAACAAATACCAGGGGCAAGAACTATATGCTGCCTACAACCCTACAACTGTAACATATAATAAGCACCCCTCTAGTTTTGAAAATTCCCTATCACTTGTTACGAAAAATGAAGTGAAAATCAGTGTTGTTAAATGACGGCCATGGCGTGGCGGATTTTTTGACAACCGCCATAGCCAATTTATGAAAGGATGCCTGCTATGGCGGCGCCATAGGTAGAAACTATTTCCGCAAAAGTTCCTTTCGAAGTCCAGTGTTTCATTTCATCTAATGCTCCTGTCTTATATTTTGACCGGGACTCAATAATTTATAATGATGCATATTGCTTATTTATTGGCCTAAAATTGATTTGTGTCGTAATAGTTGTGTGGTGTTGTTTCTAATACAAAAATGTGTATTATAGCAAATAGTTTAAGGTAGGAGTGGGAAGATTAAGTTTTGTTTCTTTTGGATTATAGGTTGTTCTTCATGCTCATTTTTAGAGGGGAAATCACTCAGATTTTATGGGCTAATTTAAATTTCATCTTAGAACCTGTTATCGCGAAAAGCTGTTTTCATGTCATCTCTAGTAGCTTGGTGTTTTGCACTGAAGGAATCTTCTTGGGAGATATTCTGCATTAGTCTAAACCCATAGGCCTGTCTAGGCTGTTTGCAGATTTGATTTTTCAAGCAGCAGGCTCAATTCTGTTATCAGTTTTCGTTGAGTGCTGACTCTTGGAGTCCCTTTTACTGCTGTTGTGGTTTTCAGTTAGTTTGGTGTTAGCTCCCAGGGTTCTAATTGCGTTATTGCTTTGGATCGGAATTGCGTGGAAGTTGTAGCGCTCTTAAGAAGTCCCTTCTTCTGCCATATTGCGTAGTATCGTAGGTGAGAGCCGTTGTTCAACAGGGAGTTTGATAGTGTTTGTTCGTTATTTTTCTATTTATTGTGCTTCTGGATTGTGTCCGTGAGCTCAACGAGTTTTATGCAGTCTTTGCAGTTAATTGTTTTTGCTTCTTCCTTGTTTAAGGAGTCTTGTATCCAATATTCATAGAGTTGTGTCATCCCTCAACAAAACCTAAATGAATATGTTTCCCTAGTGAAGTCGTCAATTGTCGCGGCAACAGGAATCGTAGCGGGATTGTTTGTTCAAAATCACTCAAAGCAACTATACTACTTGTTTTACACAAGCCATTTTTTGTTTTATCAAACAAGAAAATAAAAGAACGAAGAAAATACATACCACATAACGGGGGAGAGAAAAATGCAGAAGTCACTGATTTGAGAGGATATACACAAAAGAAATTCAAATTTTTTAAAGGTTTAGAAGAAAGAAACATGGGAAACGCAATATTTCCCCTTTCAAATCTAATCGTCTATCTTCCTACGCGTGAATTGAACTAATCATCAACAATATATAAAGGTCGAAAAACTTCATGAGTGCATATTACATAAGAGCGTTGCTAAATATTACGAAAAAACTTGTATACGAAAGTTAAGAATGTGTCTTCTGAAACATTTTAAAAAATTAAAATTATTACGTCTGTTTTTGGCGGGAATCATATGCATGTTATTGTGTAAATCAACTGCTCAAAAATTATTCTTGTCTCTTCAAAGTGTCTTTGTAAGAAAGTACAATTTCAATTAAATAAACTCGTACCAATGTGGATAATTAGAAGAGTAATAGGAAAATACCTTGCTCTCAGTGTCACACTAAAAGGGATGACAGTAGCATATCCCACTTATTTGCTAACATGCTTTCTCAAACTATGTAGGGGTGTGGATAGAAGAAATCCCTCGTTATCTTTCTCATTTGTGTTTTTCTGACTTGGGCCTTGGTTCTTTTCTCAATTTAATATGTTGAGTTTTACTTTTTCCCACCCTGCTGCCTTCTCGCGCTCCCTGCAAAAATTCCAATAATACCCCTGGTTCGGATTTCGTTTTCCGAACCAGATTGTTAGTGTTTTCGGAAAATAAAATCCAGACAAATACAATATGAATATTTTGTGTCTTTCTTTGATGTCAAGAGTCTTTGTTGACCGTTATACGACCCCCGCATAAGCTGCAATGCAATTGCAGAGGTCATATGAGCGGCCAACAATAACCATGACACCACAAACACTCCTAAAACCTACCTAAAAAACTAAAATAAATTGAAGAAAATGTAAGAAAGGAGGTGAAGAAGAATGAAGGAAAATGTTGAAGATCCAAGCCTTTTTATAGCCTTAAATAAGTCATAGGTCTTAATAACAGTCAAATAAAACGTGTTCCACATTCAAAACAATCAAAAAATGCATTCAAACTCCACTAACCAGCCTAACCTTTGGTGAAACGTCACCGGCCAAAATGATTTTGAGGGTTTCCGGATTTTATAATCCGGAAAGAATGAAGGTGTTCCGGATTATAAAGTCCGAACTCCACCAGACCCTTTTGTTTGGATCGTTTTCGTTGCGATTGCCTTGGAAAAAAAATAGAAAATTGGTACATAACATAAATAGAAGCAACATAAGACAAATAAACATTTAAAAAAAATGACATATGACATAATAACATAAATGATGAATCTTTTGGGAAGGTGTTTTCAAGAGAATTTCTTTGAGTTAGATCATGCTGCCTTGCCAAATGGCATATTCATCTGACAGGCAGCAAGATCTAACTCATAGCAACCTCTTGATATTTTTGAGTTATCTATCAATCAAGGAGGCAGCAAGGAGTATCTATATATTTTTGAAAGCGTGCTGACGATCTTCACCATGCTGGCACATAGAGAGCAATCTATTTTGCGGCAGCATGACAAAGATCTTCAGTACAATGACACAAATTTGCATGGTCTCTTTGGTGTGTTTGTTTGTATTTTTGACAGCATGCTGAAGATCTTCATCACGCAGTCAAATAGAAAGCTATCTATTTGCGACCGCGTGAGAAAGATCCTCAGCTAAATGACAAAAATTTACATGGTTTTCTTTGGTGTGTTTGTGTGTTTTGCTGGTATTGAAGCTGAAAATCGAAGAGGGTGTATTTATAGAGGTCCTTGGGTGTTGTGGACCACATAAACTCTTGGTGCAATGTGGTCCATACAAAAGAATCATATGCTGAACAATTCCGGATTTAGTAATCTGAAATACACTTACGCCCTATGTGAATCTGGATTTCAGAATCCGGAATGCGCACATCTTTGGTTATTTTATTGATTAAATGGACATCTTTGACATAAATTAAAACATAATGAAAGTTTAAATAATATATATATTATTCAAAACATAATGCAACAACTTAATTCAACGACACATAACTAACACGCAATTAAAACATAAAACACGCGATTAATTAAAACATAACTAACTTCTTCCTTTGGTCCCTCTAACAGAGCCCTGATCTCTTCGTAGTTCCTGGGCCGGTGCAAACTTTTCAGAATTTGTTCAGCAGATCTAACCAACAAAGTGTCCAGCTCGATTGGTCCTCTAGTGCTGTGCTGACAAAGAAAGAGAACATGATTCTCACGTCGTCGTCGTTTGAGTTTCATCCGGCTGAAGCGAAGAGATCCGGCTGAGTCTCACAATGGACATCGATATTCAACACCGACCATCCTCCTCGTGTCTCTGTGGTTGAGTTGACGGTTGATTTGATCAAGCTTATCCTTCAGCCCGGAGAGGGTGACATTGTTGCGAATCCTAAACAAATGGGGTGGTGTTCCACCGTTGTAGTTGAATGCCGCTAGCTTGGTGTTCGGATCAAAGGCAGGGAATTCCATGATTTTTTTTCTGGTGTAGTTTACTTGTAATGAAAACAGGGACCCCTATTTATAGAGGTATCTGCGTGTTGTGGACTACGAAAATTGTCGATGCAATGTGGGACACACAAAAGAATCCAATGTTGAAGCAATCCGGATTTTAAAATCCGAACCAACCCACCACCCTACGGAAAGAGCCAAGTTTCGCGTAGATACACCCCAGTATCGTATTTTTCCGGAATATATAATCCGGACTACACCAGACCATTTTGGCCGGTGGTCTGAACCACAAAGAAAACATTTTGCAAACGTTTTGGGCGGTGGTCAGCTTTATAAAACATGTTTTTACACGTTTTTTGACTACCATTAATGGTTTTTCAACCCTACCTTCCTATAAATACAATACATCTCCCCCACCATTTCTCACACAAACCTCTCCCACCCTCTTCTCTTCTTCCTTCTACAACGATGTGTTTTTGTCGTTGGCCTTTCATAGAAAGAGGCCTCTTTGGAAATCCATCAGGGGTCATATGATCGGTCAATAGGGAATGGGTCAGTCTGGGTGTGAGGTTGGCCTTTCATAGAAAGAGGCCTTTTTGGAAATCCATCAGGAGTCATATGATCGGTCAATAGGGAATGGGTCAGTCTGGGGGTGAGGTTGGTCTGTCTGGGTGTAAGTTTGACCATCATGGTCTCTTTCTCCCTAGAGGCCCCTGTGCCCCCTCTGTCTCCCCACCAACAGTGAAGTTATTGGTATGTCGTCCTATCAGCCGGAGCCACTGGTATAGTTTACCCCCCTCCTCCTCCTTAGAAATAACTTTAGGTTCTTATGTAATAAGACTTCAACATTATTGTAATGTATTATTCAAATATCAATAAAAATGAGTTGTTTTTATCTTTTTTTTCTTTTTATTTCTGTTTTATATGTTTATTTGCATTTATTTTACGAATTTCAAACCTTAAAATTGGAAAAATTCTGGAAAAAGACCATTCTGGATTTTAAAATCCGGATAAATCTGGAAAATTCTAACAATTCATTTTGGAAAACTAAATCCGGACCAGGGGTAAAAGTGGAAAAAAATAGGGCGCGCAAGGAAAGCCATAGGGCGGAAAAAGTAAAACTCGGATATGTTTTAGGGGTTGCTCTTAAGACACTTATTAATTGCTCAAAAACACCTCAAACTAGTGAAAATATCTCCACCGATTGATAACTATTGTTCGACAGTAAACGGTAGTTAACTATCGTTTGGGTTGTTTTTCTTTTTGTTTTTTCAGATGTCTATGAGCAATTGCTAGATGACTAAAGAGCAATCAACATATTTTTTTTTTCAATAAAAAAAATCATTTATGATTCACAAGTCTATGGCTTTTAGACCTTAACAGGCAATGTTGAGGTAAACATAGTAACCTTAACTTTTATTCATTGACATAGACTCATTAGTTAACTAGTTAATATTGACAAAAAAAAAAGTTAATTAAGTTAAGATAAACTAATGATTTGTTTGGAGATGGATTTTGGATGGTTAAGTTAACATATGTTTAAGATATTAAAAATATCAAAATAATGTGTTCATATAACAATTCAATCAAACTTCATTCATTTTTTTAACAATTTTATATTTCGCTTAATTCGTATATTCATATATAAAATAAAAGTTCTCCCATCCTTTCTCATATAAGAGTTTCCTCCCAAAACATATAAGTTTCTACAAGGCTTATTATTCGGATTAGGGGTGGGAATGAGCCGGGATTTGCTAAAATAGGCTAGGCCTAGTTGAAAAAACTAAGGCCTAAGCTTTGGCCTTTTACATGTTAAAGACTTTATTTTAAGTCTGGTCTGGCCTTTTTAAAAATCTGACGTTATCTATTCGTCTGTTTAAAAGTCTAGTTTGTGTTACAAATTTCAAATAGAATTTGTTCATAAAAAAAAAAAAAATTCAATTTGTGCAACGTACTTAATATAGAGATAAACATTAATCAGATAAAAATTAAACTAATAGAACACAATTGTAAAATTTATAGATGAATAGAAACTCAAGAATAATCATGTCTGATAACAACAAGGATTTTAAACGTAATCTAATAAACATACATGACCTTAGGTATATCAGTAGCAAGCCTTAACAGTTCACATAAATCAAATAACCATATGAGTCTTAAATGATAACTTAACAAGCTTCCAAACAGTACGAAACATCAAGAATTGTGTTGTATCCCAAATACAAAATAAAAAATTGAAAGTATGAGAATTTGAAGGATCAGTAATTCTTTTTGACATATATAAATATAAATAATAAATGTAGAAAAATGTTATATACTCATATACAGGTTGGCCTGATAGGTTTGATAGGCTTTTTTATAAGCCTAAGCTCGGCCTAATTAAATTAATAAGCTTTTTAAAAAGCTCAAGCTTGACTCATTTACTAAATGAGCTAGGTCGAACCGGGCTTTTAATAAGCCGAATCATAGGCCTCTGACGGACGGCCTGACCTATTCCCATCCATCGCGTAATATTAAATTGCGTCCATATAAATACACAAAGAAAAGATGATTGTTCATCCAACCCCTTAAAAACGCGAGATCTTACTAGTAGCTAGCTTCTAGTGGCATCTTTTGACATAGGTCCCCTTAAAATCTCGTTTGAAGACCATTATTGTACTACATATTCAATCAAACAAATATGAAGTCAAAAACAAGAGCCATGAAAACAAATTAAAAGATTACACTACATATTCTAATGAATTAATTAATTAATAATCTAAAACTCTTATGGGTGTCCTTTTACCTTTTTGTTAATTTTTTTATAAAATAGCTTTGTTTTTTCTTTGATAAGAAATGAAATAGCTTTTTGTCAATTGGAAATTTCTATTAAAAATGAAATGATAAGGTTTCATAGGCTAATGAATATACGAATAGTGTCCTTTGAGAAGCTCCAATAGTTGCATATCGTGTGCACCTCTTTTGCCTAAAATGGGAATTTTGAACTTTACCCTAAATGATATTTATTGTCACTGACGCCAGATAATTGGAATCAATGAATACCCAGATGTAGACATTTCCCAATTCCCACCATTTTCCACTTACTCTCCTTTTCTTCTTTTAAAAAAAAACTCTTTTTTTTTTAAAGGAACTAAACTAACTCACTTAAAAACTCATTTGGTTGGTTTGGTGGGTTTGGTTTGAGACTTTGGAGTATACTCCTTTTCAAAGTCTCAAATTCGATTATCTATGATCCCAATTTAGATGGATTAGTTTAGTTTCTTCAAAAAATAACTAGTCAACTCAAATTGACACCGAGAAGAATCGAACTTGAGATACTTACTCTCTTGTTCTATCTATCTATTCACTGATACCTTTATCTTAAAATAAATGAACCAATTGATTCTCTCTCTCACTCATATGTCGGGGCTTATTTTTTATCTTTGATATGTTAAAAATATTTAACGAGATAAATCAAACATCTTATATATTATAACTTGTCTTTATATAATACTATAGTCAAAATAGATAATTTATTTTAAGATAGATTGAGTAGTTATCTATTTTTTATTGAGTAAAAGAATTATTATCAATCATTGTTATACTAATAATCATTTTACAACAGTTTAATAAGAAATTTGAATTTCATTCTCCATTTCTTAATATTATAAAGTCAAATTCTACGTTAATAAGACTTAGATCAACTAACAATGTCGATATTATTAAATAATACACTTCATTCGAGTTTAAACTTAAAATCTTACAGTTTTATTTCAATTCATGTGATCCTTACTATTTTATCTACAAACAAAAGAAAAATTCAAATTCTTAGGACACCTCAAGAGCCTATCTACTAGTTATCAAAATATGAAAAATACACAACAATGACGGCATTAATAAAGCTAGACGTGGCTTATAAATAGTGACTCACTTTGTTGCTTTTATTTATCTTTAGTTTCAACTTTTATCATCTATTTGTTCTTTTATTAGGTCTTTTTTGTCTTATCTTATGTTCATCTTTATCCCCATTTGACTTTCTGATTGATATTTCATTTCCGTTCGGGGTGTATTGTTGATTTATAAAGAGAGAAGATTAGGGATAAGACAAGAAATTTTTATATTAACCTCCTATCTTAAATAGTTCGAACATAAGAATTTTTTTATTAAAGTAGTTTATTGGTTAAATATTTACCTATTAAAATAAACAAGTAAAAAATTTAGTTTAAACCCGATCAATACATATAAAATATAATGTTTTTACCAATTGAGTTAAACGCGCGTGAAAAACTTACGAATTCTAGTAAAAAAAATTTTTTTTTGTTGTCGTGATGATTTATTTTAAAACTTTTATATGATTTATTAATTTTTGAATGATAACTTTATATTCTCTTCTTTTTTACATTAAAAAAAATCTTTATGTTCTTTTTTAAGTCATTAGTTACATGTTTTAATTTTTTGAACTGTCTTTTTATTAATAATAAACATATAGAATAACAACATGAGAGAGAGAGAGCGACAAAGAGAGAAAGAGAGGTGACCTCCCACAGTTCCACCGTGAGTAGCCACGCCGACATTCTTTTTCACCGGAAGAGAGGTCCATTCGGGGGGTAAGGGGTCCAAGCAGGGTACCACAAAAGGGGTGTGATGGGGAGGATTGGCTTGATGTGAGACCACGACATAGGAAAGCGTTGCGACAGGGTGATCGAGGTTAGGTCAGGCAGCGGGAGAACAAGCGGTTCAGAGATTGGGAGGAAGCTGGTTTGCGACAGTCTTGGTATATTGATTCACGGGATGGGTATTATGGCAACGACGAGGATTACAGGTATCGGGATAGGTGTGATGAGGATTTTGACAAGGAGTGGGATTGGGCAGAGAGTCGGAGGCGCGACGAAGGTTATGGCCAACAGCAAGTGCATCAAGGTCGTGGGGAGGACGGCTTGCGGCGGCGCTCTAATGGCAGTCGTAAGCATGAATCGCGAGCGGCCGGTAATAATAACAAGGAGGGTTCTGACGGTCCTCAATTTCGACGGTTCGTAACTTTTTACTTTACCAATTTTCCGACACAACTTTCAAATTTTTATTTACGTAAAGGTTTTGAAGTTTGTAGTAAGCGTAATGTCTATGGGGAGCTCTTTGGTTTTGTGAGGTATTCTAATGTTTGTGATGTTGGTAAGCTGTTGAAAGCGGTAAATGTTGTTTACTTTGGTAATTTTAGAGTGAAGGCGAAGGCTGCTAGGTTCGATAGGGCGGATTCGAAGGAGGTGGAGAGGGTGTGTGAGGGGGACAATGTTGGTGAAGGGGTATCTATGAAGGACGGGTGGGTGGGAGGGAAAGAATGCTATGTGTGAGGGAGAAGAAACAGTGAGTGTGGGTGTGGGAAAAGTTGGGAAACTGATGGGGGGCGAGGGAGAAAAAATTGTGAGGTCGAAGGTGGTGACGAAGGGGAAGACGGGAGTGGCGAGGGAGAAAAATAGTGAGTCTGGGTGAGTTGAAAGAGGGGAAGTCGGTGGTGTTGGTGGAGGGAGTGGGAGTGACGAAAAAGGTGAGGGTTGGGGAGGTTAGGGTTGCGGCTGAAAAAGGGAAGGGAAAGGGGAAGGATGTTGGTGGAGGAAAGGAAGTTAAGGGGAAGTTTTTGTAGGGAAGCAATTTTCAATCCAAAAATTAGTGCGTTTGTATCGGTCCTGAGTGGAGGATTTATAATGGGCGCGAAAAGGTTTCATCGGTACAGTGATAAATGTGGAGGCTACTTCAGATGTTCAAAATAGAATTAATGATGTGGGTTTTGAGGACATCGACATAATTTCGTTGGGAGTAGACATAGTTTCTATTCATAGTCTGTTTAGTGCCGGCGTTTCCACTAATATTACTGATGCTCATGAATTTTTTGCACATTTTTTTTACTAATATTGTGCGATGGGACAAGAAGATGGTGCCGTTTCAGAGAGCTACATGGTTGAAACTGTATGGCATTCCGTTACATGCATGGAATGAGAGTTTCTTCAAGTTGTGTGTTCTTGATTGTGGTCGGTTTTTGATGTGTAAAATCCGCAAGTGCACAGTTTTACCGAAGTAGTAAAAAGAGTATCGTTCCGACAGGGAGTTGTGTAATTGATTTTCTTTTCAAACAGATTAGCTGAAAGTTTAAAGCTTAAAAGTTGGGATTTTTATTGATTGAAAATTAATAATAATAAAAGAGCCTCGAGATCGTTGGTTCATCATAATGACAAATCTTTCACAATCCAACCCTAATACCTGAATCTTATGTTAAATCTAATTCTAAAGACAAGTTTCTCTGAGGCTCTTCATATCTCCTTTCGATCTCAATGAATGTATTTCAATATCAATCACGCCTGTTCTCATGGTTGATTGTTATTGAAACCCTTTAAGAACGAAACTTTTAAGGTCTCAAGGTTTTCTAGACTATTCTCATGTTTCGGAAACCTTGTCTAATCTCATATGTCCAATACTAACCTTCTTCTTTCGATCCATCAATTAGTATTTGAAATATGAATTAAGAACGGTGAGATTAGATTAGAAAATAGATTTACATAAAATTAGGGTTCTAGGCTTGGTTTGATAGGGATTAGGTCAATAGACTCATCCAACAATCCCAAGACAAAGAAGTCTACTCACTCATGTTCATTGTAGACATAGAGATTAAGAAGAAAAAGAACATGAAAGTAAATAGCAAGAATAATAAAAAGCAATAAAAGAAGAACTTTGATTAATGGAAAGAATTGTCACATATAATTCCCAAGAACAAATGATGAAGATTCATGTCTGGTGGCTGCTCTATTTATAGCCTAAAGCTAGCTTAAGCCCTAAGAAAAGGAATAAAGATTACATAGCAAGCAACCCATGGGCTTTTAGGTCTATAAATATATCAAAATAGCATCTTGGAACCTTGGCACATTCGTGCCTAGCTTCGCAAGGGTCGTGCCAGCCTTGTGAACAAAGCAACAAAAAGGGAGCTGGGGCTCGAGCACGGTCGTGCGCCTGCAGGCATGGGCCGTGCCAGTATCTCTGGAAAATGACATGCTTGAATAACTTGGAGGCACGACCATGCCTAATATTTTTGCATAAAATCTTTATATTTTTGTCTTCAATCAGCTCCATACCCCTTTCTTTTTCTCCAAGACTCAATCTTTCATATATTTGTTCCTGAAATTAAATAACAAGCAATTGAAGTAACAAAACTCTAGAAAGTGAATAAAAACACATAAAATCTAAATAAAATAAACTAAAATAAACACTTAAAAACACTAATTATCGACTTATCATTTTTTGCGTTCTGATAAATGTTCAGTGGATAAAGATAGATTTGACTATGCTCGGGTTTTGGTATCGACGTCGTCTTTGGAGGTTGTCAACTGTGCCGAGTCGATTTTAATTGATGGGGAGATGGTGCAGGTGATGATTATTTAGGAATGGTGTTTTAATATTGGTGAAGATGCGTGTCTCTTTGAAAATGGGGACGTGTCTCGTTCTATGCAGTCAGACCAAGAAGAAATGCGGGTGGATCCAGAACATGGTAATAATGCAGATTTCTTGGTTGACAAAATTGTAAATGAATTAGTGGCAGCAGAAGGTAATGGTGCGCCTAAGGTGGTCCTGACGGTACCGGTTGAAATATAACATGTGAATGTTGAAAGTCCGGTAACAGATTTTTCTTGCGGTGGAAACAATTCGACGACAACACCACACTTGGCACATTTGGCCCATCCGTTGCCATGTGTGTTGCAGCCACTTGGGTTTGTGATGTTATGGGTTTGTGATAGCTTTAAGAATCCAGGTCCTGATGGGGTAAATTTTGGCTTTATAAAGGAGTTCTGACAAGAGTTCAAAGATATTATGAGGTTTGTTTCTAAGTTTTACCGCAACGGTAAATTGGCTAAAAGTATCAATTCTACTTTTATTGCTCTTATTCCAAAAGTTGATAGCCCGCAAAGACAAAATGATTTTCGACCTATATCATTGGTGGGGAGTTTGTATAAAATTTTGGCAAAATTGTTAGCAAATAGATTGAGATTGGTGATTGGCAATGTTATGTCTGAGTATCAGTCTGCATTTGTTAAAAATAGACAAATTCTTGATGGTATTCTTATAGCTATTGAGGTGGTGGATGAGGCTCGTAAATGTCAGAAGGAACTTATGCTCTTTAAGGTGGATTTTGAGAAGGCTTATGACTCTGTTGATTTGGATTACTTGGACTCGGTAATGGAGCGTATGTCTTTTCCTACCGTGTGGAGAAAGTGGATTAGAGAGTGTGTAGGTACAACTACAACATCTGTTCTTGTCAAAGGTAGCCCTATAGAAGAATTTTATTTAGATAAGGGCCTTCGTCAAGGGGGCCCTCTCTTCCCTTTTTTGTTCCTGCTTGTGGTTGAAGGACTTAGCATTTTGATGAAAGCTATGGTAGATAATCATCTGTTCGAAGGGTATAGTGTTGGTACAGTCAACCCTATGGTTGTGTCTCATCTTCAGTTTGTCGATGATACATTGTTGGTGGGGGTTAAAAGTTGGGCCAATGTCCGTGCGTTATGGGCAACTCTTGTTTTTTTTAGGCGATGTCGGGATTGAAGGTGAACTTTAACAAAAGTATGTTGGTGGGGGTTAATAATCCTAATTCTTGGTTAGGCGAGGCGACTTCGGTGTTGAGTTGTAAAATGGGTAAGGTTCCTTTCTTGTATTTGGGCTTGCCTATTGGGGATAATCCGCGGAGACTTAGCTTTTGGGACCCTATTGTGAATCATATTAAATCTAGACTGTCATATTGGAATAACCGGTTTCTCTCTTTTGGCAGCCTCTTGGTTCTATTTAAATATGTCCTGACCTCTCTTCCTGTTTATGCCCTTACCTTCTTCAGAGCTCCATGAGGTATAATCTCTTCTATTGAATCTCTGTTAAATAATTTTTTTTTTTTTGGATAGGTGAGGAACATAGAAAAATTACTTTGATAGGTTGGAATGTTGTGTGTTCAAAATAGATGTATGGAGGGTTGGGGGTGAGACAATTGAAGGAGTTTAATATTGCTCTGTTAGGTAAATGGTGTTGGAGGATGTTAGTGGATATAGGCGGTTTATGGTATAGGGTTTTAGTCGCCCGCTATGGCGAAATAGGTGGGAGGTTAGATGTTGGGGGATGGAGTGGTTCTTCTTGTTGGTGGGAGGTGGGGAATTTTAGGTAAAGGGGCGGCGGTGTTGGTGGTAGTTGGTTTGATGAGAGTGTGCCGAGAAAGGTGGGTGATGGGGATGATACGTTGTTATGGTATGATAGGTGGATTGGTGAGGTTCCTCTCTGTGTGCGTTTTCGGCGGTTGTTTGACTTAGTTGAGAAGAAATCCATTACGGTGGCAAATTTGTTCTCTTGTTGTCTGGAGCAGGGGAGACGCGTGGAGGTGGAGACGTAGGTTGTGGACGTGGGAGGAGGAGTTATTGGCGGAGTGTAGGGCTTTACTTCTTAATGTTTCTTTGCATACTAATGTTTCAGATAGATAGGTGTGGCTTCCAGACCTGTTAGATGGTTATTCAGTTCGTGGTGCATATGATTTATTAACGACTCAGAACACTCCTATTGCATATTCAACAGTGGAGTTAATTTGGCATCACCGGGTTCCATTGGAAGTATCAGTTTTTGCTTGGAGGCTTATCTGTGATCGCTTACTAACGAAATCAAATTTGGTGGCTAGAGGGGTGCTCTCTTATGATGTGTCCGCATGTGTATCCGGTTGCGGTCATCCAGAAACGGCTGAAAGGTAAAAAAGTCACTGTTGTTTTTGGTACTCAGACTTGGTGGTCAAGCCCTTTAGCTTGTTTGGGCATAGGCTGATGTTGTTTGTTTTATCGTGACACTGCTACACTTTGTATATTTTTAGTAGTCCCTTAGGCACACCTTGTGCTTTTGGGATTACTATGTTTGTGGTTATATAATTCCATTTTGGCTCGTTTAAAAAAAATTGTCTTTTTATTTTATATTCTATGTTTATTCATTTTAATAACGGGGTGATATCTTCAATCCTAATAAATGTGTAGATTCCTAACGGGATACAATCCAAAGAGAGGGATAGGAAATTATGAAACTTGCGTAGTGTTCATTGGCAACAAGCATTTCAAGCTTATCCTATTATCCATGAGTATTACATCATAGAAATAGATATGAATGAAAATAAAATAAAAATAAAACTTTGTAGTTAAGTAAAAAACATATATTTTTATGAAATTAATAATAATATGAAAATGAGAAGAGAAAGAAGTGGACGCAGAAAGAGTTTAGTTCTTGTTCTTTCAAAAAAAAAAAAGAGTTTAGTTCTTGTGTTACGTAGCACTCTCAATTTCTTTCACCAAGTTAATTTATGGGCACATGGGTCCTCCACCTTTCCTTGCTCAATATGGGCTTTGAGTGCTTTCTTTCTGAGGGCCCACATTGTGGCCCATTTACTGTCACCCTCTATGTATCTTGAAACTTTTAATTAGGGTTGGCACAGACCAAAACAAAAACTTCATTAGGGCAGGCAATATGATAATGACATAGCTTTAGCAATTGTGGCTTATTATGGTTTTTAAATAATTACTCATAAAATTATTATAACCCTAGTTTAACCTTGGAATTGTTAAGGATTTTTTGGTGCCCAAGAATAAAAATTGAGCACGATATAAAGAAATCGTTAAAGAGTTTCACATCGGATAAAAGATAGCATGAACATGTGTTTATATGTAAGGGTAATCCTTACCTCACAAGCCGGTTTTTGAAGTTGTGTTAAGCTCAACTACTATTTCTAAGATGTATTAGAGCCTCCGTTAAGATCCATTGGACCACCTATTGAGTTTCCGCTATCGCACCACCCACCATTTATGTCCACGAACCAAACTTAATAGTGTTGGTCGCAAGGGTGTGTGTTAAAGAGTACCACATCCAACAAAAGATGGTCTGAACATATGTTTATAAGTAACGGAAATTCTCACCTCACAAGCCGATATTTTGGAGTTATGTTTGACCTAACCATGATTTTTAAGAGAAACTAAATATTTTTTCGAAGCTAAAAATTTATTAAAGAAAAAATGAAAAACAAAAGATTGGAGGGATATAAACATAGTCCAAAAAAGAAAAAAAATTAAAGAATAATGTGATGGTCAACAATTTGTTAAATAATCTTTTTTAAGCGACGGAGTGTGATTAACTTTTCCTTATTTCACTATGGTATATGCACACATGCATTCATGTTCCAATGAATCTACGATATACCTTCTTTTGCGGTAGTTTAAAAGTGAGAAGTGATAATGTGATTATTATTAAAAACTAAAACTTTTGCACGTGGTTATGATTGCTTAAAATTTACTCTCCACTATACCATGTTTTCTTAGTTGTTTACATCGTAGTACAAGCTTTAAAGGCGACATTTATATGCCACATCAAGCTTTCTTGGGAATAAAATGAAGATAAAAAAGATGAGAGAAAAGAGGTTGAAAACTCCACTAGGGAAGGTTCTATACAAAACAATGTTATCATTATAATTTCTGAAAAAGTAAAAAAAAAAACTCAAGTGGAGAAAAAGTCATAAATTAAAAGCTAGATGTATAACATTTTTTACTAAATATAGCGGCTCAAAATTAATCCTTGTACAATGTATATCACTCTAATGCTTATTATAAGGAAAAACAATAAAAGAGGCAAGTGTAAAGAGAAATTCATATAAAAAGTTAAAAATAATTTTAGTAGTATATTATTTTTAATACATCTATCATGGCTTGGTTCTCCAACTTGCAACTACAATTTGATCTTAAATAAATTGAAAGAAATTAAAAAATGAGCTAGAAAGATGAATCCTTGTAGTGATGAAACCTAAATTTCATCTTCTTTTATTTGGGCTTTCTTCTAAATTTCATTCACAAGAGTTAATCATATTAAAGATATATTGCCAGACATTAAATGTAAGCAGCTCTTTCAACTGATATTCAAACATTAGTTCGTGATATTATTGAAGTCTGAACCATTATGCCAAACAAGTAAAATATGAATATCTTTTTTGTGTTGGATTAAACTTTTTTGTTTTGTTTTTGTAGATAGACGAAATGACAAAGCCATTATAAACTCACACACACAAGTGGAGGTACCGGGGTTCGAACCTCGTGATTAAACTTTTATTTCTTGGCTATGTTGTGGGAGTCTAACTTATTACATTAAAAAATGAGCTAGTAAGATGAATCCTTTTAGTGATGAAACGTAAATTCCATCGCTTCTTATTTAGGTTTCTTTCAAGTTTGATCCACAAGAATTAATTATACTCAAGACATTGTCATACGTTAAATATGAACAACTCTTTAAGTTGATAGTCAAATATTAGTTCTCATCCCAAAAGTCCAAGTCATTTGTCAGACAAAAATTAAACATAAACATTTCATTATACAAGATTTAAACTTTTATTCGCTATGTTGTGAGAGTATAATCTATTTCATTACACTAAACCATTGTTTGATAAATTCCCCTATTTCCAGTGATTGAAATATATTGTGGTATGTATTATTTTGTGACATATTATTGATTAACTTGGAAACCAATATTGAAGGGTAAGAGTAGAAAATTAATGTGGAGAGGGGGACAAATAAAAAAGAATCAACTTGGTGGTGGATTGCTTAGCTGGTGACAGAAAAATCTAAGGGTTAATCCACATGGTAGACAGAAGTAGATGTAAGTGTACATTCAAATCACATGCACACTCCCATGTGAATTAAACCTTTTGTCTACATGTAAAAATAAAATGCATTCTGTAAATATAAAGTCAGCAAGATCCACAAAAATGTTACGTATTTAATGAATGCATATGCATAAGTTTTATTTGTTCTTTGTAAAAAAATAATTTCACTAAAATGAACAGATCATGACATCTACACTTCCCAATTTTTTATTCTTATTTTCAGTAACTTCCTTGTCTGCAGGGTCAGTCTACAGTGCCATAATTTTTTTTTACGAAATTTAATTTGTTTCTATAAATAAAAAATGAAGTGAGTTTTGTTCCTTCTCCATGCTAAGCCAACATTTTTCACCATAAGGTAAATATGATTAGCAAAAACCCTTTATTATAAAGAAGATATTTGTACAACAATTAAAAATGAAGGGAGTAGGTGAGTGGCATGGATTAATTAATTTTTGAAAATATCAAAATAGAACACCCTATGCAATTTTACAAATTAATTTAACTAGCTATGCTTCACTCGATAAGAAATGCATAATTATTCTTTAAAAAAAAATGCATAATTCCGTTTTAAAGTTTTCTATGTAATATTGCAATGTGCAATTAGTTGCAGCCTACCATTATAGTATTATCATATTATGCATTTGACGTACTTTTTTTTGAGGCGATATATTGATGCACTTATCTACAGGTTTTTTTTTTTTTTTTTACAAGGGAAAAGAACAAAACAGGAAAAAAGCCTAATGAGGCAAACAAAAACAAGCCCCTAGGAAAAAAGATTCCCCAAGCATCATTCCTAAGTAGGTCATTCATCTCAACAGGAGCAGACAAATGGATAGACAATTCAGGATCAGACGAAGCTCCCATTTTAGCCAAAATAATCAGCGCATTGGTTTCCCTCCCGCAGGGTGTGAACGATAGTAACATTGCCGAGGCATATCATGTCCTTTATGTCTTGGATGAGTGCAACATAAATGTGATAATTCTTAGCTAGACCGGTAATGAGACCGATGCAAAGAAGAGAGTCTGTGTAGTATACTAATTCCTCAATATGCATATCACGAGCCAAAGATAACCCATGATAGATTGCAGAGAGTTCCGCTAGCAAAATGTCCTCCGAATTGGAAATAAAACCAGAGAAACCGGAAAGATAGTGACCGACAGAATTTCTAATGAGACCTCCAAAGCCAGCATGTTGTGGTGTTCCAAGGCAACTTCCATCCACGTTGAGAATCATGCACTAGAAGTTTAAGCAATTCCACTTGATTAAACGCTCCGAATTAACAGCAGCAACATTCTTGGAGAAAGCATTCTTGATGACTTCTACTGAATTTTGAATGTTAAAAGAGAGCCGATGTAATGATCAAACTTCGTTGTTTAGGCAAGTTAGGTTGCGGTGTCTCCAAGCCCACCAAATACCAGCCCAAAAAAGATTAGAATAAGAACCTATCACACCCGCTTTTAACCAATCTTGAGTACACAAGTTTGTGATGAAATCCAGAGCAGTGAAACTGATGTGATGCCAAATATTGGTGGTACGAGTGCAGTCTCTAACACAGTGAATGGAAGTTTCGTCATGGTTACCACATCGAAGGCAAGCAGCAATAGGCGCCATATTTCTATGATGAAGAAGAGAAAAGGTAGGAACAACATCATGGCAAGCAAGCCAAACTAGGAGTATGTATTTTTGCAGAAGCTTGAGCTTCCAAATCCAAGACCAAGATTGAGAATAATTATATCCACTTTTGGTTGTGTAGGCGCCATTTTTGTTATCGGGCCAAATAAAGGCATCCTCAATAGAGTTGTTGAAGCGAAAATGAGTGTTGTTTATAGCTTCAGCAAACTCTTGGGAAAGATGGGTGTAGAGATGTTGAATGTGGGGAGAGGTGCTGCTAAGAACGTCTTTAACAGAGAGTTGAAGATCATGAATTTCAATGAAAGGGACAAGAGACCCGAGATAGCCTAGGCCACTCCAGTTAGTGAACCAAAAATAGGGGGAACCGCTGCCAGGACGCCATTTATAGCCATCTTTTAGCACATCTTTAGCCCAAATGATGGAAGACCAAAAGGGGGAGCTGCTGCTAAGAACTTTTGCTTGGAGAAAATGAGGTGTGATATGATACTTATTCAAGAGGAGTTGAACTCATAATTTGTTGGAGGACTGCACTAAATCCCAAACGAGCTTTTCAAGAAGGCAAACATTTGTCTCTCTAGCTGATATAATCCCCAAACCACCAAGATACTTCGGTATAGTAATCTTCTTCCAACCAACTAAATGGATTCCTTTATTATTGGAGTCCTTCCAAATGAAATTGCGAGTTGTTTTATCAATGTTCTCACATATATTTTGAGGGAGCCAATTAGTCTGCATGTAGTAAGAAGGAATGAATGATAAAACAGATGAAGGCAACACCATTCTACCTGGTTTGTTAAGGAGTTTATTCTTCCAAGACGCAAGTCTGGTTGCATTTTCTCGATGATGAACTGGAAGTCATTCTTCTTGAGTCGGCCTTTGAGAATTGGGAAACCCAAATACTTATCAAGCAAGGTCGTGCTCCTTATGCCAGAAATGGTAGTGAGGTTGTTGATTTTCTCTTGAGGGGTGCCTGAAGAATTATTTAACAATATAGTATTTTATGTTTTATTTCAAACAAATAAATCTAGCATTTTATGCTTCTTTATACAACTGTATTTTTCTGATTCACATAAACAAGTGGGTATGGGCATATTTCCTAAAAAGAATAAAAATAAAAATTGGCTAGATATGATTTTAATCGCTAATAAATGTTGGTTCAGTTGATAAGGAGTTGACTTACCCATAAAGTTGTAAGTTCAACTCTCTTTGCTGATGTGAGGACCCCTTTGATAGATGATCTGCAAACACGGTTAAACGTTCTTTGAATCATGAGGTCATAAGTAAACAAATTTACAATAATTTGTCTTAAAAAAATTAATAAATAGTTTTACTCATACAAAATGGCAATGATAATGTTGCCCTCATGAGCATATCTTAATTGGTATGAACGTTATAATATGCAGGGGTCGGAGTTCGAACATTGGATTCTTGACTTATTTGTCTTAAATGGATGAATTTCTAGTCAATAGATTATTTAAAAAAATGTAAATGATATTTTTTGAAGGAAAAACAATGTAAATTATTGGTAGCAGCCAGCATAAGAAATTGAGTGCATCTAATATAGATATGGTCCAAATGTAAACATTACTATTTTTAATAATTTGTTTTGGTCAAGTATTTTTTTAATAAATTTTAATAAAAGATTACATTATTTTTCATTTTTATTAATATAGAATTCAATTTTTACTAAAACTTTTAACGGTCCACCTTACTTTTCTTTTCTTTTTTATTAATCTATCAATCAAGTGATAAAACTTTACTTTTCTTTTTCTATTAATTTTTGACAAATAAACTTGTTTGGATAGTTTAAAATATTTCATTAGAACAAAATTAAATATATATTAGCTTATTTTAAAAAAATAATTGGGATAAGAGTGTCTAATTTGTATTTTTTACGGTTTCTTATAAGTTTATTTCATTTAAGATAATGCATTCAAAATATTGTCGGACACCAAATATTCTCTATTACCTCCGGTGCAATTCAAACATTAATTCACCACATCAAGTATGATGAACTCTCTGCACTGCAATTCAAACTTTAGTTCATCACGTTAGAGTAATGTTCCTGCCGCTTGATCACACCCCTTTGGTCTAGCTCCATTTTATTTGTAGTCTATATACTTTGTTTTCAGCTATATATATCTTATTTATTTTTCTGGTGTACATGCATGTTGATTATGTCCACCTCAAAAAAAATAAAAAAAATATGCATGTTGGTTATATACTAATTTTACTTTTTTGGTATAATAAGATTGCTATGAATTGAATATATCCCTTACTTTCATACACACAATACGTATATGTACTCAACCACTGTTCCTTATCAGTTTTATTAAATTATATATTTCTGGAGTAAGCTGTCAAATCAATGCCGTTACATTATGGCATAGCATCCAAATTTTTTATTACATAGTATTCTGCTGCGTATCATGCATACCCTACGAATATCATATGATCTAATATCACTTTTTTGTAGGTTGTATTACTTTAAAAATACAGTTCAATACAATAGAATACAACACAATACCTAAAAAAAATAAAAAATACCTAACGTGTAGAGAGAGAAGGGAGAAGTAAAAGATTATTTTTTTTTTTACAGTTTTGGACTTGTGGTATATATTTTTTCTTTAGAAAATATATATCTGGTATATGTTAGGCTGTGAAATACCACATATGGTGGACATACGTATTTAGTCGGTAATGCATCTTTTCTATCATTGATTTAAATGCATTTTTGGTTCTTCATTTTAAAAAAAATATTAGTAAATTTCAAAAACTGATTGATTTGAATGCATTTTTGTTTCTTTATTTTAAAAAAATATTAGTAAATTTCAAAAACAGATTTTTTTTGTTCACAATCTCTATTTTTTTTTACCTGTTTCCCGCGTGCCCCGTAAATTTACTAAAAAGCCCTTTAGATTATGTAATCCGAGAACAATTACCTAGAAATTTTCAGATTATATAATCCGGAAAACCCTTTTTCCAGAATTTCGACAATGCTTTGCTTTATTTTATATTGTTTAGATGTCAAATTCATAAATAAATGCAAAAGGGGTAAGGTTTGTTTCCAGGGCGAAAGAGACTTTGATGGTCAACCTTGCACCCAAACAAACCAACCTCTGACCCAGACAGACCAACATGACACCCAGACAAACCGTGCTTCTTTGCAGCGCGTTGCCTTCCCCGTTGACCGTTCATATAATCTCTGAGTTTTCAAAGTATCCTCTTTTTATGAAAGACGAACGATGGAAACACATTGTGCATAGAAGAAAGAGGAGGAGGAGAGGGTGTGATGGTGTGAGAAATGGTGGGATTTTGTAGGGTATTTATAGGAATTTTTTTGCCTAGATTGTAACTCCCCATAATGGTGGGTCAAAAAACGTGTTCAGAGGGGTTTTACCAGCCATTAATGCTGGTAAAAACCTTTGAAAATGCGTTTCTTGTGGTGCATACCATCGTCTAAAATAACTAACACAGTATGAATTATATAATTTGGAATCCTCTCATGATTTTCGGATTATATAATCCGAATTTTTACGATAATGGGCCAAACTGAAGGAAGATGCACACCTTTTGTGGGTGAGGGACATTTCAGATTATACAATCCGAAACATGATTTTTTTTAATGTGGTCCACATCGCACCGACAATTTCTGTAGTCCATGACGCCCAGGGACCTCTATAAATAGGTGTCTTTGTGTTCATAACCATAAACCACACCAAAAAAAAACCATGGAAAACTATGTCTTTGATCCGAACACCAAGCTAGCTGCGGTTTACTACAACGGAGGGAAACCACCCGATCTGTTCAGGATTCCCACTGATGTCACCCTCTCCGGGTTGAAGAGTCAGTTGAATCAAATCAACCTCGAACTCAACTACAGAGAGGCACAGAGGGTGGATGGTACTTGTTAAGTATCAATGTCCGTCGACCGACTCAACCGAGAATGTGCGGTTCACCCGGATGAAACTCATGAACGACGACGACGTGAGAACCATGTTCTCGATCTTTAGTCAGTTTAGTACTAGAGGGACGAGTTGGATGCTTCGTTGATTAGATCTGTTGAACATATTCAACGAACTTTATCCGGCCACGGAACTACGAATAGATCAAGGCACTTATGGACGCACCAAACGAAGACATTAATTTCGATAATCCGTGATGATGTGTTATCTTTGATTTAATTTCGTGTTTTATGTTTTATTTAATTACTTGTTTTATGTAGTTTTTTATTATGTGTTTGTTGTTATATGTTGTTGAATTAAGTTGTTTTGTTAAGTTTTAAATAATATATATAATATCTAAATTTTCAGTGTGTGTTGCTTTACGTCAAAGATGTGCATTAAAACGCTAAAATAATCCAAATTCAATTCAATTTTATAGGCTGTAAGTGAAATTCAGATTACATAATATGAAATTCTTCAGCATAAGATTCTTTTGTTTGGACCACAATGCACCAACAGTTTTTGTGGTCCACAAATCCAGAGACCTTTATAAATAAGTGTTTCCGATTTTCATCTTCATTTCCAGCAAAAGACACAAACACCCCAAAGAAAACCATGAAATTTTTTGTCATTAAGCTAAGGATTTTTCTCACGCGGTCGTATATAAATAACTATCTATTTGACTGTGTGATGAAGATCTTCAACATGCTGTCAAAAATACAAACAAACACACCAAAGAAACCATGAAATTTTTTGTCATTGTGCTGAGGATATACCTAATGTTGTTGCAAATAGATATCTCTCTATTTGAATACCAAGAGGTTTGATATGAGGTAGATCTTGGTGCCTTGGCGATAGAAATATTTCAGTTCGCAAGGCAACAGGATCTAACTCAAAACAATCCTCTTGAAAAACCTTGTCTTTCATCGTTATGTTGCATATCTGAATCTAAAAAGGTTTTTATGAACTCGATCAAGTTAGCCTGCCGATAGAAATATGTCAGTTGGCAAGTTAGCTGGATCGAGTTCAAAAGCACCTCTTCGAACACCATCCTAAAATATTTTGTTGTTTATGTTTGTTTTAAGCTGCTTACTTTTTTTATGCATTTATTACTTATTTTCCATGAAATCTCTCCAAAAACAAGGGTGCTGAACTGAGCAACTTGCCACCAGCTAGCCATAGGCTCGCCTGATGAGTTGCACTAGAACAGGGAACCCTGTTCTTGGGCTTCCTCTCAGGAACCCATCCAAATTTCTCTCAAAAAACCCGATTTTGATCCGCTTTGACCCAAATTCGTCCCCAAACTTGTTTAATAGTTAACATACATCAAAAGGCAATCAAAACAATTATAAATATGGAATCATAACATCAATTCTCATCAAAATCATCATCTAGTTCATTTTTCACCAAAAGATCATACTTGTTCATTTTCATTCAAACTTCACAAACAACCACACCAATTCAAACTCCATCAACATACAGACATGTATAAACATTTATGAAGTGATTGTAAAAATGTTTCAACAATAATCACTCATCAATTCATGGTTCACACTTGAATAAGTAAAAATCATCAAAAAACTTATCACCCATAACAACTATGAATTTTAAGCACATAACATACCAATTTTATGAAACTTAACATACCCATAATTACACATGAATTAAGAGCACAAAATTCATCATCAAAATCACAAAAGTCATAATTAACACAAAAGCTCTTAAGACCCATAATTGACATTATGAAATTATAGCGTAATTGAGTGAAATGATCTATCCCACTTACCTCTAGGTCTTGAACCCACTAGCTTAAGCTTCAATCTCCCCTTAGATTTTCAAACCCCAAGCTTTCTCTAGTTTCCTCTTCTTTTCTCTTCTCTCCAAGTTTGTGATCTACTTTCTCTCTCTACCTCTTAAGTTTGTGAAATGAAATAATGAATGCTTTAACCTAGTTTCTCATAAGAGTTATGTTTATATACCACCTTCTAATTGGGCTAGATTTCTAATTGTCATAATGGGCTCAACATTCTTACTAACTAGTTCTCAAAAGTTACTACTCACTTCAACCATTAAAATACCGAATAATTACCATCTCTAAATAATTACTCCAACTCATTAGTAACTTAGTAAAAATATCCATTCTCACTAAAACACCAAAAATAACCTTATTAATGAAAATGACTAATTTACCCTTACTCACCAAATGACCAGAGAAGCCAAAAATCCACTAATCTCAAATTAAATACACACAAGGACAAATAATTACACACAAATACATATAAATACATATAATAAATAATTAAAATAATTCTAGCGAAAAACAGGCTCTTACAAGTCCCCGAGGACGGCGTGATGCTTATCCTCCTTTTTTGCTTATGTTTTTGGAGTCTTAGTAGTAGGGCTCTAATTAGGTGTCGGGGAGTTTATTTACTTTATGGATTTTATGTTGAAGAACCCTTGAGTTCATTATGAGATGTATTTGAGATTTTGAGATTATGATTTTATGTTGTTTTATGTTGTGATTCCGCTGCGAGTGTTTATGATTATTGATGAAGTAGCACCTTTAACTTATTTAAATAACTATTGAATTATTATTTAAATATGGGTTAATTGTTTAAATTGACCTTGTAAAATACACGATGTTTGAAAATGATCCTGTAAAATAAAAACTACATATTCTGACCCTGTAATTTGTGATTCTTTTTTTTTTTTACCCTATAATATACGCGTGGTCCCAAAAAGTAATCTAGAGATTTAATATTTTCATGATTTTTTTCATGCATCTTTGGGATGTTAAAACATGGTTTTATGCAAAAAAAAAAAGATTTTTCCGACTAAGGACGGATTTATTATGAATTTTTATTCCTCATAATTATGAATTTCTTAAACAATTCATAATTAATTAGTATCTCGTTTAAAAACTCCAAAATTTCATGGTGAAGGTTCTTATGACGTTCTAAGCATGCCTACAAAATTAGAGAACGGAATTTGACCCATGAGTATACGTTTACTCGGAACAAATTTGCACTTTCACTTGTTTTGGTTGAAAAATTAAAATAAATCGAAACGTCTTTGAAATTCTACGAAAGTTTGCAGATCCTTTTTATGTATTTCTATAGATGTCTCTGCAAACAATCAACTCAAAATTCGATATCTAAGTTGGGTTTTTGTTGTTTTTTTTTGTTGAGTTTTTGGCGCTTTAAAATTTCATAATTAGTTTTTCGTTAGTTGAAAAATTCTACTTTTTTTGTGTAAAGTCATATTTTAACGTCCTAAACATGCCTAAAAAAATCATAAAAAAATGCAACCTCTAAGTGGCTTTTTTAGACTTCAACTACATTGCAAGGTAAAAAATAATAAGAATATCAAATTACAAGGTTAGAATATGTGCTTTTTATTTTACAAGGTCTTTTTTCAGACTTCGCGTATATTACATAGTCAATTTCAATAATTAACTCTTTAAATATTGTATGTGGGGTTTGAGGGTGTTACATGATGTCCTAAAAACTAAGACAACATGTTTGTGATTATGATCTCAAAATGATCTTTCTGATCTCACAAAGTTCAATCTAATCTCACTTAGATAGTCGGTCTGAACTACCAATACTCTTAAATGATTTATACAAGCATATAATGTAGGCTTGAATGTATTTGATATTGCTTTTGATGTTTGATGTAAGAATTATGTAGTTAAGATTAAATCTGATCTTAATATTTTTGCAATCTAATCTTTTTTGTAATGTGTGGCACAAAAATGTGGGACGAGCTTTGCCTTGGCGGCCAAGTTAGAAAACTAGTCATTGCAACATATATGTTATTTTGTCTTCTTGTGAATTTAAATTTTGCCTTGATGACCAAGCTTCTCCAATAGCAAGAATATTCCTTATGATGTGATTTCCATATTCAGAAGATCATTATAATATTTTATTTTTCACTTGATATTGGTTCCCTTCATCATTCCTTTGGTGTCTTCTGGATTTCTTAATTTGATATTTATTTTGTTCTTCGGAGCTTCAATCTTATGTGCATTTGAACTGCAATTCTGATTTTCCTAGACATAGGGAATTAATGAGTATGTCATAGTATAACACACTTTCATGATTATGCTAAGAGATTAGGGTTCTAGAATAGATAAATGTGGGACCTTGAGTCGTAATAGGGATATGTCTACTTTGTTCATCGTGATAGGGATATGTATCACGGAACAAGGAGATAGAGAGGATTCAACTTCTTGTTCACTCTATCTTATTTTCTTTGCAAACAACAACTCTTATGCAAACAACTCTTGTCACCTTCACCTTCATAAATTGAATTATGGAAGTAATTACAAAGTTTTCAGTATTTACAAATTTTTACTATTTAAATGTTAATTCTCCATCGAAGAGTAAATTGTGTCACATCAAGCAACTCTTACAAAAGTTAACTCTAGTCTAGCAACTAACTCAATTCACCACAAAATTGACTACATGATATATACATTATTTGATCATATGAAGCTATTTTAGCCTGGCAACTTATAGGGTGTCATAGTGGCGAAGCCAGGATTATTGTAAAGCCAGAGCGAAAAAAATTTACAACACATTTATAAGGGTTTACATAAGAAATTGCAAGCAAATAATCAAAAATCTAAGGAAATTGTCCAATTTTTAGAGGTTTATATAAAAAATTCATAAGAATTTACATAAGAAATTGCAAAAAATTTGGCCCGGAGCCCCGGGCGAGTGCCCAAGGTCGTCGGGCCATAGAACCGCCCATGCAAGCTAAAGATAAGTAAAATAAAGCAACAAAAAATAATCTTTAATTTTTTTTTGTTTTTGGATAAGGCCAAGAGGAAGGTTAGGCATCGGGGAGAGACTGAAGCATCCCAACTAGGTTGGCACCCAACAGAGACCCCGTCCTCTACCGCCATCCCAATACATAATATTATTAAAAAAGGAGAAAAATATGTACAAGTGGGGGGACTAGGCCGAAACCCTCAACAGAAGAAAAAAGAGCTCACAAGAAAAGCAATAAACAGAAATGTCAAGGGAAACGGTAGTTAGGCAAACCATTTCTGTCCCTAGCAAAATCAGTCGACAAAGACAACGACAAATAGGAGTACCAAACAATGTCCGTCAAATCATGACCTAAGGAAGCAAGCTTGTCAGCACAACAGTTTCCTTCCCGGAAAATATGGGAACAAATAACCATCAAACCAAGTTGAAAACAATTATGCCATCTGTTTCGACGACGAAACGGAATAAGAGAGTGGTTTTTAAAGGCATCAACAACACTAGAAGAATCACATTCCAACCAGACACGATCCCAGGAGTTAGAGGCCGCGGATTCCATAGCTATAATCAAACCCATCAGCTCCGCTTCAAAAACGGACACGCGACCAATGTTACTAGCAAAACAGCCCAAAAATGTTCCACGAAAATCACGAAAAATACCACCGCAAGAAGCATTAAAATTGACAACCGAGCCATCCGTGTTCGCCTTAACCCAATTGATAGTCGGAGGCTTCCAAACAACCAGAATAATATCTTTAACACGTTTGTGAATAGGGGGGATCAAGAAATTGTCAAGGACAACAACATCATCATGTAAACAATTACTGTTAGAATGCATTCCGGACAAAGCAACAAATGAGGTGATTTTGGCCATGGTAGCATTCAAAGAACAAGGAACCGAGTTGAAGCGTAGAGCATTGCGAGCCAACCAAATGCAATACACCGTGTGGACAATGGCAGCCACAAAAACATCCAGCACCTGCGAGCTGCATCTATCGGGAATACAATCCAACAAAGTCGAGACCGAGTGCAGGTTCACCATGCGGTTTATTTTGAGGCCGAGGCACCTCCAATCAGTCATCACAAAATCACAGTTCAGAAAAAGATGGGAAGAAGATTCAGCGTGCTTGAAACAAAGAACACAAATCGATACCATTGTGCACCCACGCAATTGCAAATTCTCATCGGTGGGAAGCTTGGATAACATGAGCCGCCAAAAGACAAAGGAGTGGGACGGTGGTATAGCTGATCGCCAAATTAGTGCAGCGCACTCAAGCTTGGGTGTAGGAGGGTTAAGATAAAGAAAGGCCAATTTAGCCATGAGAATGCCATCAACAGCATGAAGCCAAACCAGCTTGTCCATCAAAGGCGAGAGAGGAAGCGAAATTTAAGCATACTTTCCGCAACTGACGGATAGTGTAAAATAGAGGGAACATTCTGCCACTTACCATTTTCAATAATAGATTGCAGCCTGGTCGTAAGAAGCGGAAACATATTCGGAGGAGCATCCAAGATGGACACAATAGGCGCACCCAGCCAATTATCCAGCCATAAGTTAATTTTTTCTCCGTTACCCACAATTGAAATTGAATTCTCAAACACGAATTGCAAGAATTCCTTCACTCCCAACCAAATAGAAGATTTAAAGTAGCTATTTCGAGGCCGACCGAAAGATAAAAAACGGTGCTTAAAGAGCTGCGAGCACTGACTATCTTGAGTAAATAGATTCCAACTCAAATGAAGAAGCATAGAGGCATTCAATGAGCGAGTAGATTTGAGATCCAAACCACCAGAATCCCAAGGAAGGCAGACATTTTTCCAAGAAACCGTGCAAATCTTGCAAGTATTAATGTCACCACTCCAAATAAATTTTTTTATCCACCTATCAAGTATTTTTAACAGACGGATAGGCCAACGGTAAATGTGGAAAGAATAAACTAGCATACCGTGCACTATGGACTTCACCAACTGAACACGCCCCATGATAGACAGAAGAACACCCTTCCAAGTGGCAAGCTTCACCTTAATGCGGTCAACAATCGGTTGGAAATGAACACACTTAGGCTTTCCTTGGAATATGGGGCAGCCTAAGTATTGGAAAGGGAGAGAACCCACCAAAAAATCGGACATGTGAACCAACATATTTTTTCTGTAACGGTCATAGCCCCAGTAAACATTTTACTCTTTTCAAAATTAACAAATTGACCTGAAGCTTCCGAATATTCTTTGAAGACTCCCAGGAGACATCGAATGTTTTTCTTCGTGCCAACACAACAAATGAAAACGTCATCAGCATAGAGAATATGAGTAGGCAGAGACATACCCCGACAATAAGACATAGGCTGCAATCTATTAGAAATTCTTTCCATCTCCAAGGCTCTACTAAGCACCTCCTCGGCAAGACAAAAAAGAAGAGGGGAGAGGGGGTCCCCTTTTTTGTGAAAAGTGATTATTGTAAATTTAATTGGTGAAATTCGTGCTTAGGTTTTGATGTAATGTATGGGTATGTGAATTTAATGATAATTAAGTTGTTGATGATGAAATTACATGCTCAAGATGTGTATATATGTATACTTTGTTGATTTTGCTCAACTTGATGAAAAACGATGTTGTGGTGGTTGAATGATGGTGAGATCATGATTATATGATGTAGATTTTGTTTTGTGATGATGTTCTCATCAATTTATGCTTTGGTTGTTGATGAAAGTATTGTTGTGATTGAATTATGGTGATTTTACAACTTTTGTGAAAATGGGTTGATAATGAAGAAGTTTGATTTTGATGATGTTGAATGAGTTAAGGAAGTTGTTAGAATGAATTAGGATGATATGATTTTATGTTTTAATCACTTGGTTTTAGAGAGAAATCATTTTGGGAAGAAATCAAGTTTTTGAGTAAAAGTCGTTTTTAAGCGCTTTTGCAAAATAAGTCATCTTGGGATGAGTTTGATTAAGTTTTTTTTAATGTTGAAATGTCAAGTTTTCAAGAGTGGTTTGTATGGTCTAAGTGTTAGGAATGCATTGGCAAAAACCGAGCTGAAATCGGATTTGAAAACAAGATTTTATGCGCGAAAACGTAAAAATGCATTTTGCTGTACTGGTGAGGTGACACGACCGTGTCAAGGTCTCTTGTAAGGGATGACACAACCGCGTGTCCTGATGACGTGAGCGTGTCAGTTCTGCAGAATCCCGAAACCTCGTTTTTTTTCGTGTTTTTGTGTACTTTTAAGCATGCCAATGGATTCCAAATACCTAACCCTATTCAATCAAAGTATAATTAAGCTCCTAAGAGTATCATATCTTGATTCTACCTTGGTTTACAATTGGTTCTCATTTATGCTTGGTTAACTTTGTCTTTGAGCCGAGAATTGTCGGATTAGCGTTTAATCGCAATTGGCCGGTGAAACACACATGTATATACAACTTCACTTATATGTGATCTAAGTGTATACATTGTTGAGGCACTAGAACTTGTTTACTTAGTTTTGACTCAGTTGTCTCAATTGTTTTAAAGATGTAAAATGAGAGACATATTTTGTCGAAAATGGTCTTTAAAGCCGATTGCTTTGCCAATCTTTTGTGAATAGCTTTATATGATTGCATAAGGATGTATGGATGATTGTTAGGTGTCAAAAATGATATTTATCTTAACATGATCTATTTTCTCCTTTATTTGGATTGTGAGAAATAGTATGATGTTGTTGATTGATTGTGATGTTGTTGGTGAATACATATATGTTGATTGGTTGTGATATTGTTGGTGAATACATATATGTTGATTGATTGTGATATCGTTGGTGAATACATAAATGTTAATTGATTGATATTGTCAGTGAATGCATATATGCTAAGTGATGGTGATTTTGTTGGTGATTGCATATATGCTAAGTGAATGGTGATGATGTGGTGAATTGTTTGTATGAACATATGCATTGTGTCGAGTCATATGTTCATGCATACATGACTGATGGTGACGGATTTTATATCCAAAATGTAAGACGGGTGTGAAATCTTACATACGATGTTTTTGTTGCATCGAAGGTGACGACCTTGAGGTGATTTGGTACCGCATCCATCTAGAATAGTCTAGAACATTGCATGCATTTGAATAGTTGATGAATCGTGTCGTAATTGAATATGTGACTTGGTGAATTTTTGCATTGGTGAAATTTGGTGAATGTTGTGATTGTGTGGATTGGTGTATATGTACATTGGTGGATTTTGCTGATGATTATGAATATTTGAACTAGGCTCTAATTGTGTGTCTTATTTGCTTGTGCTTATACACTTGGTGAATATATTTGATGACAATTATTTTAGTGATAGTAATGAGGTGAGATTGTATATGTGTATATATATATATATATATATATA
>Ga0315913_1000425_pt1 | contig 36873 bp, 12 predicted proteins | sample MpolsnodulesMG_FD_207736 | JGI IMG/M metagenome (GOLD analysis project Ga0315913, IMG submission 207736) | Medicago polymorpha root nodule microbial communities from Los Angeles, California, United States - small nodules | ecosystem: Host-associated > Plants > Roots > Nodule | place: USA...
TTTCTCTTTTAATTTATTGTTTTCTACTCCTTATGAGAATTTTTAAGGACCAAAAAGCTTTAGCCATAATTTTTTGTTACTTGAGGTTGAAGGAGGGGACTTGCTTCCATGACCATGAGTTCGAGGAGGAAGCTTTTGTTCTGGGTAAAAAGAAAGAGAAAGGATGTGTTGGATGGAATTTTTTTAATTAATAAATAAACCAAAAAGAATGTAGATGTTTACTTTTGGGGAGATTGTGTGTAAAGGGTACATAGGACTATTGTGTGGATTAGATTAATCAAAAGGTAAATAATTGTGGTCTATTATGGACCAATATTTTCATTAGTCCATTCTATATGAAACCATTATGAAAAGCCATGATACATGCCTTTGGAGACATGCACGAAAAAATATTTATATAATTGCCTTTAAGAAAGATAAATTGCCAGTTTTGTCCAAGTGATATAACCTGAAGTATTATTGTCCCACATGTGCCAAGTGCAATGCAACTACCTTCACTTATTTAAATCATGAATGAAAACTTTTGCTTAAAATGATTGATTAGTATCTTTCATCCATAACACTATTATTGCCTTTACAGAGTTTGGGATCTTACCGTAGAGTGGACACGTTAAACGCATTATTTCCAGCACCGTCGATTTACGCGAAGGAAAAACAAAATTGATATATTAGTGATAAACACATAGACTTTGATAAGGTTGCAAATTTGGAGAGAGATAAACTTAAATCGTTTTATGAGTGTTTTCTTTTTTGGTTACAATTTTATATGTGTTTTTAAAATCTACATATCTTTTCTATTTGGATTGAAACTCCATTCCCTCACCCCCAATGTTTTTCCATAAATAAAAAAAAGGAGGAAAAAAATCGCCAATAGTCTTTTTTTTGGCACATTAATAGTCATTCATTTATACACTACAAAAATTTAATTCGTATCACATAAAAAAAATTAAATTCATAAGTTAACCAAAAGTTTAAAATTGATTCCGAAATGTTAGTTGTTTTACTATTTTTGCATTTTTTTTACAAAGTACTATTTTTGCAAATAAGGGGATGTATTGGATTATGATTTTTGGGGATTTTAAAAGACTTACTAATTATGAAAAAATCTTATAGTATTCAATCAAGACTCTTTGCAATTTAAAAAAAGTCTTGTGGTATTCAATCAAGACTCTTTGTCATTTTAAAAAAGTCTTGAGGTATTAAATCAAGACTTTTCATCACTTAAAAAATTCTCATGGTATTCAAAATCATTCAAATTTTGAAGGATTGTTTAATAAATTGAATTTTGATGGATTTTGTGGAATTTTCTAGTGCAATTTTAACAAGAAAAAGTCTTTCATGAAGACATGAGATTTCTTGAGATTGTTTTTCTTATAAAAGTTTACTATCTCTTTGTTATCCCTTATCTCTTCTCCCTTCTCTCTCTTTTCTCCTCTCTCTCCTCTCTTTTCTCCCTTCTCTCTCTTCCCCCTCTCTTTCCCTCTCTCAATCTCTCATAAAAAATAAAAATAAGAGTCTGTATTGAGAATATTATGATAGAGTTGTAATCATTTCTTTTTAATGAGTCCTTAAAACTTATAAAATCTTTTGAAATCTTACAAATCCATGAAATCTTTTAAAATCTTATGATGTAAATCCATTGAAATCTAAATTGAAAATCCTGATAGTCTTTTAAAATCATGAAAGTCATTAAAATCCTCAAAATCTCTTGAACACACATAAGTGGTTAATGGTTAACACCAAAAAAGATCATAAGTGGTTAATGGGTAATGCCAAATGACAAATTGTTCGGGAGAATATGATAGTTCAATTTATGTGTAGAAGAATTATTGATCAACTTTTACTTACCTCCCGACCAAATTCTAAATTACCAGAAGGAAAAAAAATGCATTGAACACTTTTTTTAATCTTTCATTAGTTATTAAAACAAATACGATGACATTATTATATTTATATTTATTATTTTTTTACATAAAGAAAACAATAAATCTTATTTCAGGAGTAAATTATATTTGAAAGACTATTTTGAGTATTAAATATATAGGCACTTATTTCAGTTAGAATTTGATCGTTAATTTCTCACTTTGCGACGGTCTATTCTCTTGCACTAGACCTTTTGCTAATTTATTGACAAATGCTATTCCGAGCAAATAAAATAGGTGAAAACAATAGAAAAATTGCACTAGTCAAAACAAACGGATAAAACACTAATTCTCCGAACAGGGTAACAAGAAAAATGAAAGAAAACGAGAAAAAAACAAATTGGATGGTTTATTTTTTACACAAAGAATGTTCTTTTTATAGGAATTTATAGAATTATATATATAAAAAAAAGTAATGAATGGATGGATAAGAGTTATATAATATTGGTTAAATATAGCATTCATTCCTTTAAATTAGATATATGTGTTTAGTCCACCTACGTGTGCAAACATGAAATCCTATTATTGGTCTAAATATTCTGAAACTTTGTCTACATTCATCGAGTCGCATAAATCCATCGAAAGAACATGATCACATATACTAAATAAAATTATGTATAAGATAAAGTTGGTTTGAAAGCTTACGTTAAGTTCAATAAAGAAAAAGACAACAATTAGATGAAAAAACAAAATAAGATGTTCAAAAGGAAATAAAATAGGATGGATAGGTATTGGTTTGGTTTCGGAAGTGCAACCGTGACACGAGTTTAGACATTGAGGCACGATTTTGGGTCCGTTTTGGAGGTGTTTTTGAAAGCAAAATCGTGGCAAAATTTGACAAATCGTGACATGATTTTTGAATAAGGGTGCAATACAGTATTGTGTACGAGCTTAATCGTGGAAAAAGTATGCATTCCTTGACCCATTTGTTGAGTGAGCTTGATAATCTCATGGAAACCAAAGGAAGGAACATTTATGAAACATAAAGTCTAAAGGTTGAGGGTTTTAGGTGAGATTCAACGTGTCCAAATGTGGATCTTGAAGAACCAAAAGAGGGGGTTCTTGGGAGAGGGTTGGTGCCTTTCGGGGAGAGATTCACGGGGTTGGAAAACACGTAAGTATAGAGTCATTTGTGAGCAACTTGGGGTGAATCTTAGAAAAGCAAAAGTGAATATCCTTAGGTAATCAAAGTACAGGGGTTGGTTACTCATGGGGGTTAAATTCTAGAGTTGTGAAACAATTGAAAAACATCTTGGGTGGATGGAAAATCTTTGATTGTCTTATTCATGGGGAGATATTGGGAAAATTGATAGAAATTGAGTTTGTTCTCAGAGAGTTTGTTGAAACTAATTTATTGTAACAATTTTGTATCTCTTTGTAAAGAACTTATTGATAATGAAGTAGAGAGATCTCTCCCCTTATAGTAGGTCATTGTTGGACCGAATTAAGCAAACAATTTTTTGATGTTGTTGTTTATCCTTTGCTCTATTTATAATCTTGTTTTACATTTGTTTGTTACTTGTGATTATTTTAGTTATTAATTGTCATTGATACTCCTCTCATGCATATAAATTTCATTTATGTGAGTTACAGGTCACAATAGATAACAATTTTATTTCTTTTAATTATTAAATTTCTTAGCATGTGAATAAAAATGTTAAAAAGACATTTAATTGAAAACGGATGACTTTATATTTTATAGGTTAAAAAACTCCAACTTATTGGGAACATAATTAAACGATGCATCGGATTAAACGTGCAACATTTATTAAATATCCTTATATATGTAAGTAAGTAAAGTAAGTAAATAAATAAATAAAAAAAAAAGAAAATGAGTAAAATAACCTTACATGAGCTTCTCACTTATTCTGGGAGATCGGTCGGAGCTTTGGTTGATTCCAATGATGCGGAATCAATGCATACCCTCGTGAAGAAACTCATCACGCAACATGGGGCTACTGGTGAGTGGTTGTTCAAGCTTGAAACCAGGCTTGCCTCGTCTTTAACACTTGGAATTGCTGAGGGGACAAAGCTTAAAATACAGGAAAATACTCTGATGTCTGAGACTGCTAGGCTCAAAACTCAGAAAGAAAATATAAAGATTGATATCAAGAGGAAGAAGGAACAACTTGCGATTCTTCGTGAGAAGAAAACTCGTTATGAGTTGGACAGATCTGCCGAGGAATCTACCGTCTTGATCCCTCCGTTTACCGTCGCCGCCGGGTCTAGCTTCAACATCTCTGCTGGTTCAGATTCAGCCTCCAAATTGCTCCCGGCGAACTTTGCTTTTGGAACATTGGTTCCTCGCTTCCCTTCCGATGGAGATGGAGGGGCTGATCCCAATATGAACCCTAAGCCATCGAAGAAGTGATCGTGAAGTTTTGTTCGAATACTATGTAATTGAGCTCGTAGCTAGCTTTGCTGATTAGGTAAAATTAGCATTAGCTTTTTTAATCAAGTGCCACTGCACATTTTAAATTGTAATCAAGTGCTACTGCACATTCAATTATGCTTTCTATTGAAACAATCAAGGGTTATGATCAAATTATTGCATTTTATTAGTTTAATGGTACTTAAATTTATTGGATTTATTTAAGTTTTTATTAATACTTGTCAGTTAGATTTAGAAACTGAAGCCTCATGGGCAATACTTGATAGGTACTGTTTTACTTTTATCCACTCTGAAGGTATTAATTTGAGTAACAATGTGCTAACACTTGACATTTTTTTATTTTTCTAAAAATCTGATCACTGCATTAAACAACTGAACAGCAATGTTGTACTCATGGATCATGCTATTCCTAGAATAATTAAAGCAATATTCATAATGAGTTGAATCACAAATCAGTCAGTCATTAGTCTCCGTCAGGGAGACGCAGAAATTATTTAATGGACCATATGATGTTTAGTCCAAATAATCATAATATGCATAAGTTTTGAAGTAGAAAGCTTCTTGTGAAGGAAAAGAGAAAATTTGATACAATTCCATACAATATGTAAGGTTTCTGTATTTTTTATTTTGGGATAAAAACTACAGAACACAATAAATTCATTTACAAAGAGGTGATTATAATTTTCTAGTCTTAATTTCATAAAGAATCAGTTTGGTATTTACCCTTAATTGGTGATTTTATTGACACTTCCTCATATAACTTTTTTTACAAATGGCCACCAAATAGACCCTCAAGTAATGTACTTTGAGGATTGAACTATGTCAAAACCTATCAAGAATACCAGAAGCTTTCCTCTTAGCTCTTGAAGTTCCACACTGTGCAAGCTTAGACAATGTACCATTGGCTATTTCATCTTTTATTTCCTTCCTCTTTGTTTTATCATTGAAAAATATGATGTACAAGATTGCAACACAGTTTTCCTTGCTCCGATCCGAAATGTTGTTATCCCTTAAAATACCCATAAAGAAAAGGGACAGCGCCGTGACTTCCCAATGCTGCAACAGCCTTTGACTGGCTGGAGAGAAGTGCCAATAGAGCCAAAAAACTCATCAACTAGAACACGGTCCATGATGATCTTGCTGAGAATAACCTGAACTGCACCTTCTCGAACAGTCCTCGCTTTTTTTTCATGTGCAATACAGAGAATGAATATAGCCGAAGTAGCATCTTTCATTGATGATGGATGCCCCTTTTATAAAAGATCAACCAAATATGTAATCGCATCGGTTTTCCCAATAACGTGTTTGTTGATATCAAGAGCTGATAATGACAAAATAGCTGCAGCAGCATTGCTTCTTGTTTGTATGGTTCCTGATTTCAAGGAATCAATAATAAACGTGATAAGCTTTTCATCCTCTACAAAAGCTCTCTTGTTGCTTTCATCAAATGAGAGATTTAGAACAGCTGTAATCAGGTTCTCGTGGAGTTCGGGATCGATACAAGCCACGCCGGGTGATAACGGACTGAGCAATTTCTGAATCACTTCCGAGTCACCAAAGAGTCTTCAAAACAACGGCATTCTCTTCGTTGACAGCCGAAGCTCTCTTGCAGCTTCTTTTTCATCCAATGCAGACAAGGACAGTTTGTGAAGCAACGAACGTAAACGGTATTTGTGTGCTTCAGTTACTTCTCCATTGTCAATGTCCCCAACAGGTATTTGTGTGCTTCAGTTTGTGAAATCTGAGTGAAGCACCAGCGGTGTGAGCTCGCTCTATATCATATTATGTTTCATTTGAAATATTTGCTTGTCTCATTATTTGTCATTTAGAATATAAATAAAATATTAAGCTCACCAAACTAGTACTGATGAGAGCACTTTTACAAATGAGACTCATTTTGTCATAAAAATTGTTACACTCTAATGATTCATATGAAGAGTGCATCACCTTTAAAAATTTGACGAAAATTGACACTTCTCAGTTATGATCATTACAAGAAAGAAGGGACTAAATCCAGCTACTTCTTTTGTTATGCTGAATTTTGATTAAAACTAATCTTTCTCTATATCTTCTCACTTTCTTCTCACAAACCTTAAGACAATTTACTCTACAGTCTACACTATAACTTCTGATCAACTCAAGAGAGTCAGAAGTTGTTATTACGCAGACTATTTGTCGCAATGGTAACAAAGGTGAGTAAGGTTAGCGGAGTTACTTCAATCAGCTATGCTCGTTAGTCGTTTTTATGCAGCAAATTTATGTATTGCATGTTCAATAACATAAAGTGCAATGAACAATTCAATAAGCCCTTCCAGATGCAGAAAGAAAGTAAATAGGATTACACTGCCTTTTTCTCCAACATAAGTACTTATCTAATTTCTTTCTCAGACCAACGAAACAAGATAGTAGCAGACAGACCATGCAAATAAAACACTCAAGACTCGATCACCCCAATAATAAAAATAATGCAGATAATAACTATGCATGTCTACCAGCATGTTTCACATCCGGGACATTTTTCCTTTAAGGACTCTCTACTGAGGATATCCTCGATAAGATCTGCAGCTTCTTTAACTGTTGAGATGCTCTCTGCACTATCCTTTTCAAGTTCAATGCTGATACCAAATTCCTCCTCGAGCTCCATCAGAATCTCAACCTGGTTGCATGTAAATGGAATTCACAACAAATAAAACAATGTCATGCCTATTAATTTATACTCGAACTTGGTAAATGAATCCGGCTAGCATTATACACAAGCAATTGCAATGTCTGGTAAGATTTGACTTACCATGTCAACTCCAAGCATTGCAAATCTTGAATTGCCAGTAACAATAGAGTAATCTGGTAAACCTAGTTGCTTCTTTATTATCTTGCACACTTTTTGCACCGTCTGTAGTTTAGCTTGCACAAGCACAAGGCATTCAGCATAAGCATGAAGATGGAAGATGCACTCCCCAAAACACGCATAGGGAAATATAATTAGACTAGCATTAAACTGTCAGCATAAAACATTGATCTATAAGGTGTCCTAAAAATTCATGAAACACGGGGTTTAAGAATTCAGAACATTCTCTAATGAAAAATATGTTAAACACAGGCCCTATATGCTAGTAGAATATAAAATTATACTATTTGATCTTGTAATTTTATTTTCCATAATACAACCTTCAAACAAACGCTTCCTATATTAAGAAGTCCGAATACGTCTTACGGGTACAGGTACAGGTACAATACACTACAGTTATACAAATACGCGGAATTTTTAAAATTTAGAATACGATACGGTTAAAATATGTTAACACAATTTCTAATAATCTTCGTCGGAACCTGTGAGACACATAAAGTGTGTTCTCCCTCTCGTATCATGAATTTATTTTCATACACAAGACTTAAGAAATCAAACCTCTAACCACATACTTAACGAATCCAAATTCCTTGATCCATTGTTGGTGGGCTGAATTTTATTTTAAAAAGAAAATAAATATAAAAAGGGATTATGTTTTCTTTTTATGGGCTTATTTGATAGGTTGTTGTAGATTGATCTGATTTTATAATTAATACATTTTTTTTATTAAGGTAAGTTTTGAAAAGAAAAAGAAAATTTTGATTTACCCTAATTAGTAATAATGTCTTTTATTTTTAAAGGTTGGATGATAGATTAGTAATTATTAGTAATAACGTAAATATATTATTTCCTTAAATACTAAACCTAATTTGTGCTATAAGTAAAGGTTCATGCTCAAACAACCAGTAAAGGGAGGTGGCAAGAAAGAAAAGAAGACGAAAAAAGTTTTGAGAAATAGGTACGTCATATTCTCTAAATTTTTATGCGGTCTTTGCTTTTTAAACTTGATGTAATTTTTGTTGCTTTTCATCTTATGTAATTGATCTTTGTTATGATGTGGTTGGATTGACCTAATGACGTTGATTTAAAACTTTTTAAGTGTTTTTTTTTCTTTCAAAATCTCAACTTTGGTCCTTACTCGTAGGTCGGATGAGTTAAAAAAATCATTATTGTTTCCAATGAGTTTAGTGTAAATTTTCATAAAAAAAGGGGGTATATTTTTGACAGAATTAAAATGACCAAAAACTTTTTTTAGGAGTAATAACAAAAAACTTAAATTGCTTAGATTATTAAGACTCATTCACCTAACAATTGGAGTGTTAAAGAAGCACAATTTTTTTTTAAAAGAACCTATATAAAAATTATATATAAATAGAGGATATTTGTTTTCTATACGGGCTGATTTGAAAAGAAAAAAGTTAAATTAGATTGAAGATTGATTTGATTTTTTATAACAAAGACATATTAATCTTTGGTTTGATACAAGTTTTTAAAAGGAAAAATAAAACTTTGATTTACCTCAATTAGTAATAATGTAAATTATTATTTCCTTAATTATTGAATATAATGGCTATAATCCTCTAAAAGAAAACTAATGGCTATAAGCTCAGAGGTTTAGACTTCCAAAATGAGCAAAGAGAGGAGGAAAGAAAGAATAGGAGACGAGAACAGTTTGAGGAATCGGTAAATCGTTTTCTCTGAATTTTTATGATTTATTTTTTTTGTCATGAAGTTGCTTTCTACCTTGATGTACTAGTAATTGTTTTTTTTTTTTGTCATGTTGTAATTGTGATTTTTTTTGTTGTACGAGGTTTCTCTTGCTGTTTCTAGTTCTTACTAGGTTTAATGAGTACTTCTTTTGTTAGATTAAATTTTAGGGTTGAGGGTGACTCACTCAATAAAAAGAAGAAATGACTTTAGGTTCAACGAGCAAGTAGAGATGTTGGAATATGAACCTCTTAATTCAAGGCAGATAAATAGTCATTTTATTCTCGTGTAACGAGTAGTCAAAATAGTACTATTGTATCAAAATTAAATAGTCTTTTGATTATGCACTCTCTTAGTCAACATAATATCTAACATTAAAATGTTTTGTTAATATTGTCATATTAGTCTTCGATATACTTAATTAATGTTGTATATGTCTCTATATGCACTTACTTGTTGTCATATCAATTCCTATAAGAAAATTGAAGAACTATTTTATGAGATTGTTTTGACTAATAGAATGCACAAACAGAGACTATTTTAGAATTTCGATTCATTGAAGGATTATTATGGCTACTCATTACCCATTCAGTTAGAAAAATGACTATTAGCCCGATTCAAACTATGTCTTTTTACAAGTATAATAGTATAAATCTACAACAACAACAACAAAAATCTGAAGAAAAAAAAAACTTAACAAAAAAAAAAATCAAAATCAAAATATGAGAAGAAGTGGTGTTCTTTCTTCTATGATTGTCACAGAAAACTAAGTTACACCGATGTCGCCTTGGATCCCTTTTTTCTTCTTCGAGGAATCACTAAGTGCTTGGCGTTTCCCCGTTTATTTTGTCGTCATCACATGTCTCCATTTTCCGTGACCGTGCAATCGTCGTCATGAACCCTGTGATATCGGTCAGGGAAGGAGATGAGGCTGGGGTTGACACAAAAAACTAAACTATGGGCTAAAATCATTCTCAAATCAAATCTCTTCATTATGCCATCGTTTTGGACCATCTTCTAAAACCTCTATAAATATGTTTTTGACATTTTGATTGGATGCATGTGTACTTTTTTTTACATCAGTGCATAGAAATTAAAATGTTTTTTTTTTTAGATTACCTTTAAAGAATGATGGATAACTTACCCACCAAACAATGAAAATGAGCAATTTATTAGGGGGGTCAAGATAGTTCATTGAAATGTGTTTTTGTGACTAATGTTTATTGGTTAAGGTAAATTACTCGCTATTCTTTCATAGGTACCCCTGGTCACCAAATTAAAATTGGCTGCCAGATTAATAAAGTAGGGATAGATAGTAGATTTGCAATCATGTAGATTACAAGTGCGACCAACATGTCAATATAGAAATAGATAGTAGATTAAAAGTGCTACCAACGGATAAAAAACACCAGATTCTAACAATTGAGACAAAAAATCAGCTTTATTTTGTGTACAATGGAAGCAATGAAGTTTGAACAAATCCTAGTCGCTTTGATAGATTGTTAATTTAAACTAAATTAAATCTTAATCATATACAAATTTGTCTATGATCACTTCCTTGTGGTGTCCAAATTTACTTACGTCTATTCAAGTTCAAATCTCAATTATGATAAACTTTGTTCAAATACAAAATTAGAATTAGTAAGGCTTATTATTTGTCATGTATTGTTTCAACGTTTGATTTTGAATGGAAGCAATATACTGTTATTAATGCTCTTTACACCCTTGTTTTAGTGTATCTCTTTATCTCAACAAGACGAAGAAAAGCCTCAATGATCAACTACAAGGCTTATTTGATTAATCTTACTGCGGTGGGTCCATTTGTGGCACCACTTCTTTATTATTTTCATAATCTTTATGTCAATATGACTTATTGGATTTATTTGATTTATGGAGAGGAGAATTCATTGCAAAGGAAACTTGCATTCTATCTTACACTTGCTATACCCATCTGTCTGATCATATTCAAGTTCAAAGCAGTTTCGCAGTTTATAGAAAAAATTATGGAGTTGTTTTCTTCTTATAACAAGACATCACCATATTCAAGAACAAATATATGGTTACAATATCTGATGATTGTGCGTCTTATACCAGTGAAGATGGTTTTGCTCGTTTTGATATATCTTACTTTAATATTCTACCAGTGCAAGATTCGAGAGATGCTATTATATGCATAAAGGCACTTTACTTTGACCATCTTTTATTTTTTAGTTTAGGAAGGGGTAGGTTGAATTCTTAATCATTTTCATTTTCTTGCTTATCTTATATTTTTGTTGGAATTATTTTTATATCTATCTTAATGTAAGCATGCACTCGTATGTCATTCATGTTTCTTTTTATTGGAGCGGTAACAAATTTTGACTCTTTCCATGTCAATGGTCTAATTACAAAGTATTGATAGTCCTAAATATGGATCAAGAATTCAGAGCCTTCTCTAATGGAAAATATGTTAAGCAAGGCCCTATATTAATATATATGCTAGTAAAATATAAAATATGTATAGCATTTGATCTTGTATTTGTATTTTCATTTTTTCATAACTATGCCAATTCATCTAAGTAAAGATCTTCCCCATTTTTTCAAAATAGTTTTATGTGTGTATTGACACATATTTATAGAAACATGACTAACACTAAATATATGTGATTTATATACATAAAATTACAATGACGGAAATATAACACTTATAAAATTGCAGTTTGCATAAGAAAATACTATTGATAACAGTTTTAAACAATCTAATATCTAGTGATTTTCTGTTCATGCAAGCAAAAGGTAAAATATATAAATCATTTCTATAGTAGTGACATACAACACATGAATATATGTAAAGGCGAATTGAGCGTGGTTGTGAGCTGAAAGAAATATTCATTCTCCCATAGCTTGAAAATTTGAGGAAGACCTCTGGCTAGTATTGAAGTAACAGCCGGTTTATTAGAGAATGATACGGAGTCGTCCTTGCTAAACTATGAGCGATTCATTGACTTTTCTCTCAATAAACCTCATATAAAACACCTTTTGTTTGTAACCAGACTCTCCTAAAAAAACAATTACGGCAAACTCTCAACTAAAAGTTCTTCACCTTCGACGACAACTTTAACTTTCAAATGTTATTTCAATTGACACTTGATGTTATATAGCTTCCAAATTATGGTTCATAATGTCACTCCTAATCGAATAACCACCAGTCCAACATCCTTCTCAAACTTTTATGTAGGCATATCATGAGTTACCGAAGACAAAATCGGAGTATTGAATATGCTTATAGTTGTATTATTGTTGTTAAAAAAATCCATTGATGAGCTCCATATTTACTTGGATTCGATATTAATATTAAAAAAAGCAAAAAATGGAGAATCGAGAGAAAATAAATTGGAAAGCTACACAGTACTACTATGATCTTGGACAACGCCACAACTTAAGCACCGTCCATGATGTAATAAGTGGGAAAGATGAATTCACTTTTAAATTATTGAATCGGCTTTCATGGAATTGGGGGACCAGGCGAGTGAGGCGTACATGGCTAGGCTAGCTTCAAGAACTCAAGGATAAGGTCGCCAATCATAATCATAGTTCAATTCTTTTTGGCAATAATTAATATTTCACCCATTTTGCTTACTTGTTTTTGCTCTATAAGTAGTCATATTTCTCATGTCACAAGATATGGAGTTTTTTTCCCCTCAAAATAAATTACATGTTCGATCTACTTGAGTTGAGTATTTATTTATGGGTTTTGTATAAGACACCCTATGAAGGTGTTTTTTTTAGCAAGTTATCCTATAGACATTTGCTAAAAGACACCAAATAATTTTTATGAAGGTGTCTTTTAACAAGTTATAACTAAAAGGTTGATAATTACACCTTGAGGTGTGAATTGCTAAAAGACGCTTTCATGGGTGTCTTCTAGCAAAACCCTTTATTTATATGAACTTAAATGATCTAACTGTATCAAGATTTTCTTTTATCTAGTGCTATGTCACGTCAAACTAAATAACGTGACATCTTATATTTTTTTTTCTTGCTTTGACTGCATTTCTAACATTTTTGAATCATGTCATTTTATACGGCGAGATCCATTTTTGTTTTGTTTTTTATAACAATAAATATATTAAAATTTACCATTATAAATACATTTTCTTCTTTCATCACAAATCATAATCGTTCTTACTCGCCTATACATTTCTCCCATATCGTCTTCTTCATCGTGTCTCCTCCTTCTTCTCCTTCGCTAAAATTCATTGTTCAATTCGATCAATAGACAAGTCTGTTTGAAATGTTATTAAGTCCATTAATGATCAAATGTCTTAAAAAACGAGAGTGTATAATCATTTACAACAAAAGGTTCAAAGTATTCCACAACAAAAGTTATTAACCCTTATATAAAGGTTCCAAACTTTGAAAACACTCTCATCATTAATGGTAATGACAGATTTGAACCTTCAACCTCCTTACCACTCAAATTCATAACTCTCCACATAAACCATCATGTCATCTTTATAGTCTCCTTTTGTCCTTTATCTCATTTTTCCATTTAGACTATCTCTATCTTTTAAAATTAAGTGTTTAATTCAAAAATATGGTGGTGGTGGTGGCAAGTCCACATAGGCTAATAATTAATAGCGCGCCGAGCCTTGAAAAGTAAGCAAAGAAAACCGGCTCGGCTTGGCTAACTGTCGGTAAAAAGGCAGTACAATCATATAGGTCGCTTTCCCTTGAGATACTACATGCTCTTCACTTCAAAATTGAAAAATGCGTTTTACCATAAATTTTTATTTTTAAACATTAATCCTAATAATCCTTCAATAACTTTCTGAGTACTATACTTTTCCGATTTCGAAGAGGATCACGATTCACACGCTTATTCTCATTCAATGCGTCAATCATAGCATGAAATTAAAAGGGAAAATAAATCCCCAACTACCTTATACACTTGATTCCGTTTTTTATTCATTCACATCTTTTCTCCTCAAAAATAGCTCATATCAATTTAAACACACAGCGAGTTCAACTTGAGTTGACTCGTTCTTCTCGAATCTAGCGACTTCACCAAAACGCCATCGTTTTAACCGTTGATCTCGATTTTAGTTACTGTAATCATGAACAAAACACCGATTCTCGAAATTGAACCAAGGGAACTCAAATTCATATGTCAGTGAAAATTTTCAATTTCAAATGCTTGTATATGTGTGTTCAACGCATGATCCGTTGATTAATATTCCGTGATTTTTGTTTATTGTAGTTGAATTGAAGAAACAAAGTTCGTGTACGGTTCAGGTGACTAATAACACCTATCACCATGTTGCTTTCAAGGTATCATCGCATTTCTTTCAATTTTTGGCATAGAGTAATTGTGTTGAGAATTGAGATTAATCGTTTTTGTATGTTTTCAGGTTAAAACGACTTCGCCTAAGAAATATTCAGTTCGACCAAATGTTGGAGTTCTCGCGCCAAAAGCTACTAGCGAATTCATAGGTATATATTCTTCGTCTTTTGTTTGTTTGTTTGCTATGAAATTGGACACGTTTTGAACACGTTAACACCGATAATAATATGAGAAAATAACATTACTCAATGTAATCATATGATTCGATCCGACACGATATACATCCGACACCTGAATACGCCTAATCCGATGAGTATTTGTGCTTCATAGTTTGTTTGTTATTTTTAGTTTTAAAAAGTTGTTATAGATATCTTAGATAGTCTATAATTGAAATTTTCAATTAGACTTAGGCCTGTTTCAGTCAATTTATTTGAGTTTATCTACTGACATAAGTTTTTTGAGACTATTTGAGAGAACTTATGAAAATAGCTTATGATATTGTTTATAAGTTGTTTTCAGCTTTTTTCCATAAAGTAATCCAAGATAACTTACGAGAAATAACTTATAACTTATACGAAATAATTTAAGTTCATTTTATCTTTTGCTATAGAAAAAGCTTATACATAAGCACTAATCATGATAAGCGCTTGTGCTATAAGCTAAAATAAGTTGTTTATTCAAACAAGGTCTTACTGTTCTTGTTGGTATCAGTTAGAGGTTTTTATGATTCCTTGATGCAATTGAATTTGAATCTTATCCTTAATTAAAACTCTATTGAGAGTGAGGTTTAGTCATTGAGGTGGTTAGTTTTTGGATATTCGTCGATTGGACTTGAATTTGTCATGTTAAGGTTTTTTTGTGATTACTTAGCATTGTTTTTTCAATTCTAAGTGTTATATACTTCAAGCTTAATGCATCCTTGCAGCCATATGTTTTTTTAAATATTAACTATTAAGCAATTTTTAGGAGTATCAGTTTTTGATAGACTAAATTTGAAGATGAATTCACTATCTACCCCTAATTTTATTTCTGTTTTTCTTCTTAAAACTTTTGCATCGACCAGTTACAATGCAAGCACAACGGGTAGCCCCTGAAGATTTGGTGTGCAAGGACAAGTTCTTAGTCCAAAGCACATTGGTTGATGCAGAGATAACCACTGAAGATGTTACTTCCAGCTTGGTATGGATATACTTCTTAGGTTATATATTTTGTATCTGGTAGCCTGCATCGCTATTTTATTTATCTTTATTTTAACTATTCTGACTCTTTTATTTTATAATCGAAGTTTGTCAAGGATGGACTGCGATATATTGAAGAAAATAAGCTGAAGGTGGCTCTGATCAGCCCGCCTGATTCACCAGAACTAGTTCCTGTTAATGGAGACTCCAAGAATGGGTTTCATCATGAAAAAGTTCAGATGCATAGCAAAGACGAAATTGAAATCCAGTCCCCTGAACCCATGGTTAGACGAAACTTCATTGATATTTGGATCTCAGTTATTTTCTTTCCACCACCTCTCTTTCTTTCATAGACATTTCAAATCCTTTAGAAAGATAATTGAAAGTCTTAGTCACACACTCTGAGGGTTTGACGATTTTTTTTTTTAGATTGTTACTTTCGTAATTTGAAAATTACCTTGCTATGGAGTTGCAGATCTTCTGCTTGCGTATTTTCTTTACTCCCCTGGGATGAAAATTGAAATTCTTTGAACATGTTACAAATTCCCTTGTTTTTCTGATGTTGTCATCATCACTGATGTTGCCTTTGTGTATATGCTGTACTATCAATTGCCCAACTTCTACTTATCAATTATGCCATTCAAATGTCTTATAATGTTCTTGAAATTTGTCAGGTTCTTAAAAAACCAGAGCATAATAAGGCTCATGATGTAGAGATTGAAGAGGATATGGAGTTGAAGGTAGAATATGATATGGGGTTGGATGCTATAAAGGATGTAGGAGAGCCAGGAGAAGAAGCAGGGTTGGAAGTGTCAAGAGTTGAGGAGCTGAACTCAGTAAAGGGTGTAGAGGAACTGAAGCCACAGAAAAAAATAGAGGTACAAGTCTCTAAAGATCTGGATTCAGTCACAGTGAAGAATGCAGAGGAACTGAAACCAGGAAAAGAGTCAGAGATAAAGGTGTCAAAAGATCTGGGTTCAATCACAGTAAAGAAAGCAGAGGAACTGAAACCAGGAAAAGAAGCAGACTTGAAGGTATTAAAAGATCATTTGTCCACAGTGAACAATGGAAAGGCACTAACGCCAGAAAAAGAAATAGAGTCAAAAGTGTCAACAGATATGGTGATTAAGACAGTAAAGAATGTTGAGGAACTGAAGCCAGAAAAAGAAGCAGAGTCAAGAGTTTCAAAGGGTATTGAGGAGCTGAAACTGCTGGAAGCCATTGAACAGATGAAGTTAAAACTAGATGGACTTGAGTCAAAGCTAAATGAGGTCAGACATTCTACCATTCTATTGTGAATTTTTTTTATCTGCTTGCTGTTGCATGTGACATGCTTCCTAGCAAGTTGCAAGTTACTGTAAACTTTTTCTGCCACCACATCAAGATTTTGGTTATTAATGTTTTGTCTTAGCACTCCTTTTGGTCATATGTTTTCAATTTTGAGATTTGAGATGTTAGTTGGACCCTTCACCGCTTGCTGTAAATAACTATTAGGTTAAATAAATAAAAAACTTGTTTAAATTAGTAGGTTAATAACTGTACATTGATACTTTGTTAGTGTAAATTGGATTTAAATTTAACTAAACATCTAATTATATTTCACCATCTTGCTATGGTGTATTCTAAACATACTTTAAACAATATTTTGATTAGATGTTAGATCTAATTATACTTTCCGATGCGTGGTTATTAAACTTTTAAATTATATGGCTTCACATACTTTTGTGTGATTATATTTGTTCCTTATACACACCACTTTCCCCTTGTTTTCATTTGATTAAATTGTATACATATTGTTTAAGATCTGATGCATTGTGTTTCATAAAATATATAAGTTTGAATTAGAGATGGCCACAGAGGAGCCAGCAAAGAATCTTTTTGGATGTATAGGGGTGTGATGTTGTTTTGTAGCATGTGATTATCTGAAAGCTCCTAACATCCATATAGGCTCAATCCTATATCAAAATGTTTATTGATCCTTTGTATATAATATTGGTGATGAAGCAATTGAGCAAATGGTTTCCTAACCTTATTAAAATGGGGTGGATGTTTGTATAATGATACTCAACTTTCATGCTAATCTCTACTGATTTAATTAAAGTGATGATCAAGTTTTTGCTTCCTTTGCAGTCTGGAGTAACAATATCCAAGTTAACAGAGGAGAGGAGGTTAAGCAATCAAGAGGCGAAGATCTTGCAAGAAAAACTAGTAAGCTTGAGAAACACTGCTAGTTTGCTAGTAAATAGTGTTTTTGTTGGATTTACTTGTGGGTTCTTGCCATATTACCAGTTTGGAGGAATTTTTCTGTAAGCACTTGTAGGAAAAAGAAAATTTGAAATAATCTCACGATTATTATGATTAATAGTTTTCTGCATATGTTGAAATGAACTTCTTCACCTTGCTTTTTCATGTAAATTTTAGTGTCCTCTTTAGGGATGTCCCCTTATTAAGCCTGTAAAATTTAGTTTTCATTTTAGAAACTCAAGGCTGGCTTGTTTTGTATTTGCAGGCAGATCTCATCAATACAGGTCCAAGAAAAGTTCAAGTTGGGTTCCCACTTCTATATGTCTGCATGGTGGCACTTATCTGTGTCTTCTTGGGATATCGTTTACACTCTTGATGTCTGGGGGATCAATCGTCCAGGAAGATACTAACATTTTGAATTGCCTCAAGTTTGTTATATTAGGAGTTTAGGCATAATTTTACTTCATATCTATAAATATAATCAGTGATTTTTCTATACTTGAGGTCAGTAATGCTCCATCTGATCTGTCTGGTCCATAATCACGTTGCGTTTGTATATGCAGAATTTCGCACTTGTAAAGGTACAGATAGTACAAGATATATAGTGGTCGGGTAGATGACTGATGAGATTGGTGGAAAACTGGAAAATGTTATGTAAGCTACTCGAGATTGTTCTCCTTTTCCCTGTGAACTTAAAATTGATTAGTGATTTTGTTGAGTTGTGGCACTAGTGAATACAAGTTGTGATTCAGCATTCAATTTAATTGTTGATAAGTTACTCAAAATACAACAGAAACTGCCTTTAAAAAATAGTTGCACTTGCACCTGGCGAACTATGAATGAACTTGAGGGTCCTCTTTGGAACTATGGCATTTGAACCAGAATTATGAATATCACGGATATTTTTTTACTATGACTTTTGCCTTTTGGACATTACTTTGAAATTTTGATTGTGTTTTTTTAAGAAAATTTTAAAGTCAATAATATGTTGTTTGCATCTCCATTTTTATATCATCGTACAACTGGGCATATAAGATATTGAAGCTTCAATTTTCTTCAAAAAAAAAGATATTGAAGCTTCAAATGTCAAGCTTTAAATACATGCTTCACAAATGTCAGTAATGCAAGTATGGATATCAATTCATGGATATTCAGAAAAGGGATACGACTAGAAATCGTACCTTCACGAAGCCATTTATCATACCATAAGGAGACATCACCGTTACTCACATCATAATAAAACCCAGTTGAAGAATAGAAGATGTCTTGGTAATAGATTTCCACACCTTTATACTCAACCTCATCAAAATACGAGAATTAGACAAATACTTACATGTCAATAGTTTCACCCGTAATTTATCAGGACTATGAATGATGTCCCAACTATGAAACGTAATAGAAGACAATGAATGACAACGATGGACTTTTTTTTTGTTGTTTTAATTCAATTAAACTATTTTAAAAGAGAGAGTGATTTAGAGTGAAGCTAGCAAAATTTTCATAAGGTGGCCATATATAAAGCAAAATAAAATAAAATAAAATAGTTCAAAAAAATTTAAATAAAGCAGAATGAAATGTGGAGAAGTTGAGTGTCCGGGGTTCGAACCGATTCTACATAAAATATGAAATATCCCTACCAGCTGAGTCAAACTCACATGAATTCATAAAATACGTTTAAAGCAACAAGAATGGATTTATAAAGGGTTATAATTTACTAATTACTTACTTTAGCTATCCAAAAAAAAGAAGCAAAGTGTTCATAAAGGGTTAATTATTTTTTTCTACTGTAATAAAGGGTTAATAAAACATCGTTTCCTTCTCTTTAAAAAAAAACATTGTTTCCTTTCTTTTTTCCAATTCACTAATAAATTAATGATACTTAAAAAACGGGGTGGGGTACGCCTATATGAAATCTGTTTGGATTAATAGTAATAGATTTTTGTTGTTATCATATTTTCTTTGTTAAATCAAATAATAATATTATTTTTGGGTGCCAACTCTCCAGTTTTTAGGAGACAGGATCAAATAATCCAAAAAACCATTCTATCTAAAATTAAACTTGGGTTAGCCAAATATATATTATTAGGGTAGCTAAATGGAAAAATACATTTACTTATTCAATAATTTTTCTCTCTTTGGGGTAGCCATAGCCATAGCCACCCCTTAGGCATGAAAAACATCCGCTCCTCGTAATGTGGCATAATATTATTGGTCGACTGCGTAACATGTCTTCACTCCGTTGGCGCACCACAATTAAACTCTATTTAAAGAGTTTAATTATACATGATTTAAAAATATCTTTTGCACCCCCTTGAAAAATAAAATAAAAACTTTTGCATTAAAAACTTCTCTATATATCTTTTAGCCCCGGAATCAGTTTGGGTTTTGCTTTGTGTGCTTGTATTGTAGCTCTGGAATTTAGGGCAAAATAGCAAAAGGTAGAAACTTTGTTTTCACTTATAGTATTTGTTTATTTCAATTCTCTCGTATTTTTTCCACTGCTTAGCGAAAAGTAAGTTGTTGTTCTCTTTGTATTTCTAGGTATTATCTAGAACAAATGTGCTTGGTAGAATAAATTGGAGGTTTTAACGGTTTATTTGAAAAGGATTTCGCTGAATTGTGTTTGAAGTTTGATTACTTGCTATGCAAGTTCTAAAGATGCAAATTCATTGTATTTAAATACTTGACATGTTATTTGTTTAAATTTCTCAATGAAATTCATGATTTATTCTTGAAAACTTCTAGTAACGCCCTATTTAAGTATTATAATCTATTATGTTAGTATTACGCAATCTATTATGTAAGTATTATGTAATCTATTGTCCAAGTATTTCTATTTTTTAACATGATTACCTATGTTTATGTGTCATTGTCGTGTTTGGTGTCCGTGTTTCATAGAATAGTGATGAGTTGGCTTAGTTTTACCTTTGTTTGGTATGGGTCAATTAGGTGGAACACATAGTGCTGCTAATGGAGTGCAACAAGGACGAGGCTGTGCGGGCTAGGCAACTGGCGGAAAGTAGACTGCAAAAGGGTGAATTTGTAGAGGCACTGAAGTTTGCTAACAAGGCCAAAACAATGTATGCTGATGTCGAAAACATTGCTCAGATCCTTGCTGTTTGTGTGGTTCACAATGCTGCACTCAACAAGCTGTCTAAGTCTGATATGGACTGGTATGGAATTCTTGGGACTGAAAGATTTTCCGAGGAAGCAATCATAAAGAAACAGTACAGAAAACTCGCATTGCTTCTTCATCCTGATAAAAATAAATTTTCTGGTGCAGAAGCTGCTTTCAAGTTGATTGGGGAGGCCAAATAGCGTTTTGACTGACCAAGCAAAGCGATCTTTATACGACATGATAGTTAAATCCCATGTGAGAGATGCAGTACCCAAGACCTCGTCTTATCACTCAAATGTGAATGTGTTTGCAGAAAATCAAGTTCCAACTGCCACAAAATACCCGAAAGAATGTTCTTCAAACGTCCCTTGGAATCCACATCTGAATGCTGAACAACTGATATTCTGGACATTGTGCCAACATTGTAAAGGCAGGTTCCAGTACCAGTTAAATATTATGAATATGGTCATATCCTGTCATAACTGTAAGAAAAACTTTAAAGCTCAAGCTATTAGCATTAGTGATCAACAGGCTGCCCCGTCATCTGTACCGTTTGGTCCCCCGAAAGAGGCTCCAATGCAGGCTCCACCAAAACCAGCCTCGAAAAGTAATCGTGGAAAGAGTAAGAAGGGCTATTTTACCGTGTCCAAATCCAAACCAACGAAGCCACGAGCCTCAAAAAATGTTGGAAGTAAGAGACTGAGACAACCAAAACCAGATGCAAAAGAGAGATTGAACAATGGAAGATAATGGCATGTTAGGCTAATGAGGGGTAAGAAAACCAGTACTATAAAGTGGAGGAAAACAGAATTCCTCAAGTTGTTTTTTTTATTAAATACATTCCTTAATGATGCTACTTTCTCTGATACCTGTCTTTTTCTTTCTGCACAACCTGTGTAACATAGAACATATCCTAGTCTTGTGTTTTTTTTTACTAACTTTTAATCTTGTACTGTGGCTTGACGTTCCTTAATTGTTTTTAAGTACTATGATCTATCGATCTGCAGTAGTGTGGTGGATTGCCTCCGTACCTTTCCCCCAAGTTCATTTTTCAAATAAATTATCAATTTAGTCCCTAAACTATTACCATTTCTCCTATTCAGTCTCTAAACTATATAAATATAATAATTAGTGCCTAACTTTGTCCCTAATAGTTTTAATATCTTAATAATGACTAAATTGACATATTTATATTATTTAGGGACTAATTATATTTACATAATTTAGACTTCAAATTGAAGTGTAGGTGATAGTTTACAAATTATATCTTTAGTTTATTCTTCGTTTTCCCTCGCAATGCGATTGGTACTATCTATATTACGTTCGTATAGAGAGAGACCAATATAAAAATATTGGATAACATAAAACAGATAGCCCCCCAAAGTGGCATATGCATTGCGACGTCAGTGAATGTGACATGAGAATAGTAGATGATAATTAGTAATATGAGATTTATTTTCATATCTTTTAGGAGATCTCTATCCCTTTTAGAAATTATTAGTCTTTTGAAAAGATAGTACAAGATAGTGTTCAAATATTAGTGACTTGGGACAATTGGATGGTATAGACATTGGCTTGGCATTGATGAGGAGTGTATGGTGTTATTCTGTTTATATTGTAAAATGGTCGGTGCTTGTAAGTAAAAAATGGAATTTGTTGTTGTATATTTTCAACTATCAAGTAGTTAGAGGTAGAGTTAGTTAATAACTAACTTGTTTGTGAAGAGTTGGTTAGCTTACTTGTTATTCAAGTAAGAGATCATGTCTGTAAATACTTTTATCTTTTGTTCCGTATGAACCACTCAATTCATAATCAACAAAGTACAAGTTATACAATCTTTCTTAAGAGTGCAATTGCACTAACAGAATTAACTGCTGTCTGAAACCAATTTTATAAGAGACTGCATCATTTTTTTTTCCGGTAGTTTGGGCTGGTTTGAAAATGTTTCAATGTATGCTTTTGCGGATGCTTGTGGGGCAGATGTGAAACATCACGGATGAATAGCATCGAGGCTTGTACTTTTTGGTCTGATATTGTGCATCTTATTGCTTATATATGTTAATTATCGTGTATTGCAGTCTGTGTACTTGTAGGAATATGTTATTTGTATTGTTTTCTTGAGCCACTTGAAGCATACGTTATACTCTCTTGTGGTTATTCTTGTTATTGGTGTGAATTATCTACCGACGATGTTATCTTCTTCTCTCCCTATGGTGGTCATCGTTAGACGTGTCCGTTAAATGTTTTGCTATTAGTGTTGTGAAAAATGCAAAGTAATACACCAATTAACACATATTTTTTGTGCAACTTAATCCCTGCCTAAAAGGAAATTCTTGTTTACCCATCAATAAAATGTGGATAACATCATCCATGCTGAATTGGCCCAATCAAAACCATGTATTTACATTCCCTCAAAAAAAAAAAAAACCATGTATTTACATAACATTAAAAATAATAGAAAACAAATGAATAACTTTGATTGGTGCCACCTCAACATGGGTTGTGTTACCCACCTTTTATTGATGGGTGAGGAAGTTGTCACCCTACCTGAATGAATCATTGTAAAAAATTTATTCTTTTATTGTTGACATTGTTGCAAAAGGATAATTAGGTCTTTCAAAATGATTTCAAAAGGTAAATTCAATTCCTAACAATTAGGTCATTGAACCATCCTTTAAAGTTTCTCGCCGCTTTTGAACCAAAGAGTCACTTAAGAATTACAACGAGTTTTTCATTCTAATATCTATAAATTTGTTGTTGTAATTGCCACATCAACAGAAGACATCTGTTATTGTTCTAGTTACACCAATACATTAGATTTAGAGGATAAGTTGCTCTTCCAAACGATGAACATAAATGTATTCGATTGATAAGAAGTTACCTAATATATCACAAAAGAGTGAGTTTAACTCTTACGTCTTGCAAAAGAACCTCATTGATGGTTATTATATATGTATCTCTGTTAGTGTTCTATGAGTCTTAAAAAAAATTAACTATGGTGAACTCTCAAAATCCAAATCACCTGAGTTTTCTAAAATCCTAAAAAAAGAATGACATATTCCTCTGAAAATATGTAAACATGTTCATTTAACCAATTACATTATTACTTTATGTAGTTTTGCGTTGTTACATGCTAAAGGTTTTTTTTTTTTTTTGTTGAAGCTATTGGTTTAGTTGTGAACATATTTTATTTGAAATTGAGTCCGAAAGAATTTAAGCATTATTGCGAGAAAAAAATCATACAAAATAATTAATATAAAAAAATAAAATTTATATTACAACTCCTAAAAAAATATATATATATCACAAATTAATATCTAACTGAATATGCTGATATTTCGGTCAAAGCATAATAATTAAAATGCCAATCACATCATATCGTATATACACTTTTGTGATATATTTTAAGAATTAATATAACAAACAAAATAACATATTTGTGTGATTGGATTTATACTAGTGCCTGTTTTTTTTATTTCGTTAATGTTTGAAAATTATTAATCACGTTTTTTTATGAAATTTTGATTTGGATTAAAACTAAAAATATAAATGTTTGTTGTCTTCAATTATAACAAACCAAAATAAGCATGATTATTTATTCCAATGGCACCAACAATATAACAAAAAAATATAATCTAAATTCTTTTTTTTAATGACACCAACGACGATCTTTATTATAGAAAAAATTGTTTAAGGGTATAATTGAGATAATGAAAAAGTAAGTATAAATATGGCTCGTATAAAAAAAAATAAGACATATATATTCATAGCGTGTTTGTTACATTTTTTTAATATTTAAACTTATACTTATTTATTTGTTACATGTGTTATTTGTATTTAAAATTGAGGGCATTCTTAGAAAGAAAAATCCAACTCAAAAGAGTTGAAAGAGGGTGTTTTATTTATACATAGTATAGATATAAAAATCAAGGGTTTTAGTTTGTCCTTGAAGAATTGCGGGTAGTTTATACTATATACAGAGAAAATATATGATTTTGAGCTGATTTTTTTGCTTTCAATTATACCCTAAACAAATTTGCATATAAAATTATTATATTTTTATTCATTCAAAAAAGATCAGAATTTCTATTATGTTTGTTATGTTATTGGTGTCATTGAAATAAAATAAGTATAGTTCATTTCTTTAACAAGATAATATAATTTGTTTCAATAAAAAAGTACGAAATATCTATACCTATGATTTGAATCCAAATCAAAATCAATTTTTTTTTTCCGATCAAGCATCAAAATCAAAATTTTCTAACAAAATTATTCGTAATTTATATGTATTAACACAATAAGAAACAGTGGACAAACAGCTAAAACTAGTCAACAATAGTGAAACGAACAAATTTACAAGTTGAGTAAAAATTAATATGTGAATACCACTTACAAATTTAATGTATGTTTGATTTCACTTTTAAAGGCGCCAAAATTAATTTTAGAAGTGTAGAATTAATTTTGACATGTTTGATTTTTATACAATATATAATTGATTTTATCTTTAGATTATTGAATTGATTTCCAAAAACAATTTTATAAAATCAATTCATTCAAAATAAAAAAAAACAAAGATAGTGTTAATTTGGGATCTTATAATATCAAATTCGATTCTACCAATTTTAAAGAGCTAGTTTTACTATTCACAAAAAAAAATCAAATTATTTTCACCATAAAATAATTTTTCATTGATTGTTAACTCTTGGAGGGTATTCTAGACATCACAAAAAATTAATCTCATATCTCACAGTAATATCCCAAAAGAGTTATTGAGGGAAAGTTAAAACATGAAATAAATGGTAAAAAAATTGGTCGGAAAATTTGATTTGAGTGAAAAAAATGAAAAGTTGCGAAAAAATTTGGTTTCCCGCTTTGTACTTCCCTCCTCTTGTAAGTCATTGGTTTCACTGTCTTTCTGTCTTCTTACATTTTCCCCAAGTTCTGCGTTCGTGCTAACTCAGTTCCATTTCGATCTTCAACTTCGCACTCGCAAGTAAGTTCTCTTCTCTTCATCTTCTTCCTCATATTACACCTCCCATTTACATTTTTTAATCTCTCTGTTTATTTATTTTGTTTATTTTATGCTGTTTAGTAGCTCGTGAAATTAGGGTTAATCCAAAAGGTACAAACCAAAATTGAGTTGTTCTCGATATAAATCTAGGTTTTTTTTTTTTTATTGGTAGAACTTGTAGACACAATTATTTCATTTCAGTTCATGTGTTCTAGCCTAGAAGTTCCAAAAATGATGGTATTTGGATTTTATTTTTGCAAATTTAGTGGATTGTTTTTATCCATCCATTAACAATTCAATCCAAATCCATTCATTTTTCCACCCTAGAACTAATTTGATTGTTATGTTGCAACATTTTCTCATGTGTGAATGAATCATGTCTATACCACCGCGTTCGTGATGTTAGCTTTTATGCTCGTGTATTTATTTTGGGTTCGATTTTGTAGAAATTGTTGAGATTTCATTTCAGTTAATGTCTGCTAGTCTAGAAGTTCTGAGATTGATTGGATTTATTCATTGGATGGGTTGGATTGTATTAGATTTTTCTTAAAATTTCTGCAGATTATAAATGGACTGTTTTGATCCATTCATTAACAATCCAATGCAAATCTATTGATTTCATCCATTTTGCCACCTTAGAACTAATTTGTTTGTTGTGTTGTGCCATTTTCTTGCGTATGAATGAATCATGTCTATAGCACCGTGTTTGTGTTGTTATCTTTTATGCTAGTAATACATGATATAGTAGTGAATACTGACTATAGAGGACTGACACGGCCTTTATACATGTGATTGCATTCGAGTATTTCCATTGTCTTAAATTATTACTGGTGTTTGTATTGTCTAGTTCGGTGTACATTTGTGAATTAGTGCTTCATAGAGTAGTGAATAGTGATGAGCTGGCTTAATTTTATCTTTGCTTGGTCTGTGTCAATTAGGTGGAAAACAAAGTGCTGTTTGTTGAACGTGAATAGACACAAATTCAAGGTGTTATTTTTGTGTGATATCAAGGAAACTGAGGTGATTCGATCTCTGACATCAACTCACTAATGGAGTGTAACAAGGATGATGCTGTGAAGGCTAAGCAACTGGCAGAAACTAAAATGCAAAGGGGTGAATTTGTAGACGCACTGAAGTTTGCTAACAAGGCCAAAAGGCTCTATGCTGATATTGAAAACATTGCTCAGATCCTTGCTGTTTGTGAGGTTCACAATGCTGCACTCAACAAGCTGTCTAAGTCTGATATGGACTGGTATGGAGTTCTTCAGACTGAAAAATTATCCGAGGAAGCAATCATAAAGAAACAGTACAAGAAGCTTGCGCTGCTACTTCATCCTGATAAAAATAAATCTGCTGGTGCAGAAGCTGCTTTCAAGTTGATTGGGGAAGCCAATAGGGTGTTGAGTGATAAAGCAACGCGGTCTTTATACGACATAAAGGTTAAAGCCCATGTTAGAGCTGCAGCATCTAAGACCTCACCCCATCCCTCTAGTGGGAAATCTGCAGCAAATCAAGTTCATGTTAGAGCTGCAGCATCTAAGACCTCATCCCATCCCTCTAATGGCAAACCTGCAGCAAATCAAGTTCCTAATGCAACAAAACATCAGAAAAAATGTTCTTCAAACTCCCCTTCTTTGAATCCCCATCTGAAACCTGCACAGCCGACATTTTGGACAATGTGCAGGCATTGTAATACCAAATTCCAGTTCTACATATATGTTATAAATAAGGCCCTACTCTGTCAGAAATGTAAGAACTCATTTGTAGCTCTTGCTATGAATCCACAGACTTTCCCATCATTCGTACAGTTTGGTGCCCCGAAAAAGGTTCCAACGCAGGCTCCACCAAAACCAGCCTCTAAAAGTAACGGTGGAACACCCGTTGGTAGTGGATGTGCAGGCACTTTTGTGCCGTCGTATCCTTCATGTATGAAAACATGTGCTAATGGAGTTGGTAAGCAACATAAAGATGAGAAGAGTAAGGATGGCTTTATTCCTGTGTCCAAACCAATGGAGTCACAATCTTCAAACAATGTTGGAAGTAAGAGAGTGAGACAACCAGAACCAGATTCAGCAGAGAGATTCAACACTGGAAATGATTATGAAAATAAAGGTTTCAATGTTCGAGAAAATGATGCTGATCCTTCAAGATTGAATGTCAGAAGGTCTTCCAGACAAAAACAACACGTTTCATATAAGGAAAACCATGAAGATGACAATGATGTTGTTCCTTCCAAAAAGCCACGACAAGATGAATCGTCGAACAATGATGAAGTTGAGAATAAGAACGTGTCTGAAGATTCTCATGTTCATGGTGATACGGTATTGGAGTCGGATCTTGATCCTAGAATGTTAAATAAGGAAAACTGCTCTCCACCAAATTCAAATATCCCTTCTAGTCCAGAGACCATTGTTTGTCCTGATCCAGATTTCAATAATTTTGAGAAGGACAGGGCTGATGATTGTTTTGCTGTTAATCAGTTATGGGCAATTTATGATACCACTGATGCTATGCCAAGATTTTACGCTCTTGTGAAGAAAGTGACCTTCCCTTTCAAGTTGCAGATTACTTGGTTGGAAGCTGACCCTGATGAAGATGGTGAGGTACATTGGTATAATGCAGATTTGCCTATTGCTTGTGGTAAATTCAAACTAGCCAACTCTCAGAAAACTACAGACCGTGGTATGTTCTCTCATCAGATTCAGTTTATAAAAGGAAATGAGAAAGATTCTTACCTAGTGTTTCCCAAGAAGGGAGAAACTTGGGCAATTTTCAGAAATTGGGATATCAATTGGAGTTCTAGTCCAGAAAATTATCTGAAGCGTGAATTTGCTTTTGTGGAAATCTTATCAGATTTTGCGGAAAATATCGGCATTCATGTAGCTTACCTAGGAAAAGTGAAGGGGTTTATTAGCCTTTTTGAGAAAACTGGAGAAAACACATTTATTCTACCAAATGAGCTGTACAGATTTTCTCATCAAATCCCTTCATATATGATGAGTGGGACTGAAAGGGAAGGTGTTCCAAGAGGTTGCTTTGAATTCGACCCTGCTGGCTTGCCAACTGAGATATTTGAAGCTGAAAAAGATTCCTCAATCTTTGGAAGATCAAGGGAAGAGGTATGAATAATAGCATGTTAAGCTAACGAGTAAGAGCACCAGTATTAAATAGTGGAGGAAAGCCTTTTTCCTCAAGTTTTTTGATTAAATCCAATCCTTAAAGGTGCTGCTACTTTTTCTCATGTATATCTTTTTTCCCTACACACCCTGTCTAATCTAGAATTTATCCTAGTCTTATGTTTTTTGTTACGAACTCCCAATCTTGTATTGTGGCTTGACGTTCCTTAATTGTCTTTATGTTATAATTTCCCAATTTTCTGTCGTATGGGTTGTTGCCTCCATATCTAAGATCATTTTCCTTGGGACGCTATTGTTACATGATACTGTTTTTTTAGTTACCATGATACTATATTACTATCAAATAATGAGAGCAGTACAAATATTTGACAATATAAAACAGAGGCTCCCAAAGTGGTATGTACATTGCGACGTTAGTGAACGTGACTTGAAATCCAGTTCTGTCTGGAACCAATTTTATAAGAGACTGCTAGTTTTTTTTTTCTTCTTTTCTTTTCCCGTTCCCGTGTCAGCAAGGATCATTGTTTAGCATGATCATGTTTAGGGCAGGTTGAATGGAGAATATGTGGGTAGTTTGAGCTGGTTGAAAAATTTTCAATGTATGCTTTTGTAGATGCTTGTGTAGCAGATACGAAACAAGATGAATGCATTCAGGCTTCTACTGTTTTGATCTGATGGTGGTAGGAATATGAGACAATAAGTATGTCTTATGCTCTCTTGGAAATTTGGTATGATATTGCTGATGCTCGTATTGTTTTCTTGAGCCACCTAAAACATGTTTTATGCTTGCTTGTGGTATCTTAAAGGTGATGTCAGTGTCTTTAGAAAAAAATATTTTCGGTGTAAACCAATTTTACACATGCGTGTTCAATGAAAGCTCATCATTTTGATGTCACTCCACTCTTGTAATCTATCACCAAAATTCTGACATGGCCATCTCCATGATCTCCAAATGCATATACTCTATTCCTGTATTCCATCTCCTTATTCTTATCTCACAATTCATTTCTTATTTGTTTAGTAAAAAAAATGCATTCCTTAGTTGGTTGCTACTCTTTTTCTAAGAGTTATTTTGCTGTTGCTATTCCTTAATCCTTAATAATAACTCCATTGATTGTTGTGTATGGGCAACAAAAACATTATATATTCAGAAAAAAGGTTAACGGCACGGAAATATCCACTATTCATTCTGTTTGAGAAACCACCAGTGACCTAGCATCACTCTTGAAAGTTGAACCTGGATACCCATTCAAGACCCACACTATGAAAACAAACGCATCAGCTTGGTCACAGCACACATGTATTATGCGAATTCGTGTGTGTGCAGCCATTGTTGAGAGCTACTTCTTCCTTTCCATTGCGTCCCCGCTCCACTATATGATTGCATATGCTGTCGCAAACCGCTTCATTGAAAATTAACATGTTTTGTCTTGAATAGTTGAAGAATATACTCCATTTACATTTGAAATTTGGCCTTAAATGTGACAATCGCACAGAAGTGGAATTAAAAGCCGGTCAAGCTGGAGGCATCAAAGCAGAAATAATACATCTGTTCCTACAATTTATGGCGTATCAATGTTGCAGCGGGAATTCCTTTTTATCTTTTGTAAATGTCTATCACTAAATTCAATGAATAATGTGATTCAAGTATAATTCTTACCAGCACTGCTATATGGCACGACATGCCATTCGTTGAATCCGCACGAGCGCTTAATTTTAGTCACTTGCTTGGCTTATAAATTTTCACTTTTCATCACGATTATCATGATTATTTTGGTCAAATGCTTATTTTTTATAGATTTAAATAAAAGATAACTGAAATAAAACAATATTGCTAATTATGGTTTTAAATTATTGAATTTGTTTGGTGGTTTTTTTAAACCAGTTTCATACATATTAAAACTCCACATCGCTTGAGAATCAAGACTACAAATAGTTTCTATACAACACTTACACTTCTTAACCTAACATTTTATAAAGGATAAAACCGTGAAAGACTTATATCAAAGAGGACAATACCTCAAAATATCAAAGAGGACAATACCTCCCATTCGCTCATTAAAACTATAAAACAATATTTAGACGATTTTTTCTAAAAGGGTTTATAAACACAAAAAAGGTCTTTCGAAAATTACTAGTTGTAGCCGACCTGCTTTGGGGGTCAAAAAAAAAAAGCAAAATATAATTTTTTATTATTTTTTGACAGATCAGTCCATGCTAAACTACATGAGAAGTGGTTGAGGCCCATTTTAAGTGCTTTATATAGAGAGGTTTATGATCAATATATATAATTTCAACAGCGTCATTAGTAAGTTCTGTATTCTTCATCATCTTCCTCGTATTATGTCCTTTTTCTTCGTTGCATTTGTATTATTTTTATCTCTATTTCAATCTCTCTGCATTCGATTTCACCATTCAAGTTTCAATTTTTAATTATATATTAATCATAAATTTCACGTTTTTTTCTATCATGCAGTCTATTATCATCGGAAATTAGGGAAAATAGCATCACAATTAAGCTAAAAATATGATGGTGCTTATTAGTAGCTATATAATCAATTTGGATTTTGCATTGTGTATTAGTAGGCTAGTAGCTATATAATTGGAATTTAGGGCAAATAACAAAATGTAGAAACGTCGTAATTTTCCCACTACATAACGAAAACTAAGTTATTCTCTATGTAATTCTATGTATTTTCAAGAACAAACGTCTATGGTAGAATAAATTTGAGGTTTTTGATGGTTTATTTCAAAAGGACTTGGTTGAATTGTGCTTGATGTTTGATTACTTGCTATGCAAGTTTATATTGATGTAAGTTCATTGTGATTTATTGTATTTAAATACTTGATATGCTATTTGTCATAGTTGTCAATAGCAGCCAATAGCGGCGCTATAGCGGCTGCGCGTAGCAGCGACGAACCGTTACGCTAATCATCATAGTGGTGCGGAATGAGATAGCGGCCGCTTCAGCTGCTATAGCGGCATAGCGGAGCGGAGCAGATAGCGGCCGCTTCAGCCTCTATTTAATTTTAGTTGAAAAATTTCAAATTGACACTATTTTTAAAACATTTTGTATGGTTTCCAAATTTCTAAATTGATTTTAGGGCATTTTAGGGATTTTTAAAACCAAATTGACTCTGTAGCATGGTTTCTCTGTTCTTTTTTTCTTCCTATGTTTTCTTTTGTTTTATGGTTTCTCTTGTTTTATGATTTTTTTATTTGTTCCTCCATCTTTTGATTTTTGGCGTTTTGATTTATGAATGTCTCAGGAGATTTGAGTGTTATTTAAGTTCATGTGTGCTAGCCTAGAATTGACTTGATTGTTATGCTGCAGCGTTTTCTTGTGTTTGAATGAATCGTGTATATAACACCATGTTTACAATGTTATCTATTATGTTAGTAATAGTAATTCCTCATATAGTAGTGACTATAGAGCACCGACATGACTACGAGACACGTGGTTTCATTCAAGTATTTCTGTTTTTTTTTTTAATGATTACTTATATTTATGTGTCATTGTCGTGTAATTTGGTGCCCATGTCCGTGTAAATGTTTCATAGAGTAGTGATGTGTTGGCTTAATTTTATCTTTGCTTGGTTTGTGTCAATTAGGTAGAGCGGAACACAAATTGCTGCTTGAGGAAACTGAGGTGATTGGATCTTTGACATCAATTCACTAATGGAGTGCAACAAAGACGAGGCTGTGAGGGTAAAGCAACTGGCGGAAACTAAGATGCAAACGGGTGAATTTGTAGAGGCACTGAAGTTTGCTAACAAGGCCAAAAAGCTGTATGCTGATGTTGAAAACATTGCTCAGATCCTTGCTGTTTGTGAGGTTCACAATGCTGCACTCAACAAACTCTCTATGTCTGAAATGGACTGGTATGGAATTCTTCAGGCAGAAAGTCTCTCCGAGGAAGCCATCATAAGGAAACAGTACAGAAAGCTTGCACTGCTACTTCATCCTGATAAAAATAAATTTGCTGGTGCAGAAGCTGCTTTCAAGATGATTGGAGAAGCCAATAGCCTGTTGACTGACAAGGCAAAGCGATCTTTATACGACATGAAGGTTAAAGGCCATGTAAGACATGCAGTACCTAAGACCTCATACCATCACTCAAATGGGAATGTCTACGCAGATAAAAATTTAGCAGAATGTTTGAAAAAATATTCTTCAATGCGGTCATGCTGGACAATTTGTACACATTGTAATTGGGATCAGTTCTCCACATATACTATGAATAAGGCCCCACTCTGTCGGTATTGTAAGAAATCATTTATACCTGTTGATACAAGTAAACAGGCTGGCCCGTCATCTGTACCGTTTCGTGCCCCAAAAGTGGCTGCAATGCAGGCTCCACAACCATTTCATCACACAAATAGTGCAGCAAATCAAGTTCCAAATGCAGCAAGGTATTGGGAATTCATGACAATTTGCACACATTGCAATTTCATTTTCCAGGTCTACATATATAATTTTAAAAAGGCCACAATCTGTCAGAGATGTAAGAAATCATTTGTAGCTCTTGCTTATAATTATCAGGCTGCCCCATCATCTGTACCATTTGGTGCCCCAAAAGTGTCTCCGATGCAAGTTCCACCAAAACCAGCCTCAAAAAGTAGTTGTGAAACACCCTTTGGTGGTGGATTTGCACATACTTTTGTGCATATAAATCCTTCATATATGAAAACATGTCCTAATGGAGTTGCTAAGCAACATATAGATGAAGAGAGCAAGGATGGCTATGTTCCTGTGTCCAAACCAACAGAGTCACAATCGTCAAACAATGTTGGAAGTAAGAGAGTGAGACAACCAGAAAACCATGAAGATGACGATTATGCAGATATTTCTTCCAAAAAGCCACGACAAAACAAATCATTGAACAAAGAAAACTATGAAGATGACGATTATGCAGATATTTCTAGTCCAGAGGTCATTGATCATGCTTATCCAGATTTCAATAATTTTGAGAAGGACAAGGCAGATGATTGTTTTGGTGTTAAATTTGAAAAGTGTTCTGAGAGGATTTGAAGCTGAAAAGGGGTGTGAATAATGGCATGTTAGGCTAATTAGGGGGGTAAGAGCACCGGTATTAAAAAGTTGAGGAAAACCTTTTTCCTCAAGTTGTTTTTTGATTAAATCCATTACTTAAAGGTGCTACTTTTTCTGATGTAAATCTTGTTCTTTCTGAACATCTGTCTAATCTAGAATTTATCACAATCTTAATTTCTTTTTACTATCTCTTAATCTTTTATTGTGGCTTAGCATTCCTTAATAGTGTTTACATCTATTTTTATTAGTTACCACGATACTATATTACTATCAATTAAAGAAAGCAACCAATATAAATATTGGACAATATAAAACAAATAGGCCCCCAAAAGTGGCATTTGCATTGTGACATTAGTGGATGTGACTTGAGAGTAGTAGATGATTATTGGGTGATATAAGATTTTTTTCCATATCTTTCATGAGATCTCTGTCCCTTTTAGAAATTTATTATTCTTTTGAGAAGATACTATAAGATAGTGTTCAAATATTAGTGACATGGGACAAGTTGACTGTATGGACATAGGCTTTGCATTGATGACTAGTGAGTGGTGTTATTCATTATGTTTATATTGTAAAATTATTGGTGGCTTGACTAAGTGAATGTAATTAACCAATTTTGTAATAGACTGCTGCATTTTTTTTTCCGGTTTTCATGTCAGCAAGGATCATTGTTGAGCATATGATCATGTTTCAATGTATTGTATGCTTGTGGAGCAGATGTGAAACATTTAAGGATGAATAGCATCGAGGCTTCTACTGTTTTGTTCTGATAGTTAAGTAGGAATGAGAGACAAAAAGTATATCTTATGCTCTCTTGTAGTTTTTTGGTCTGATAGTTGTAGATGCTCGTATTGTTTTCTTGAGCCACCTAAATCATATCAATGTCTTTATAAAAAATAAATAGGAAAATGCTATAACATGCGGGGATCAGGCTCTTCTAAAGTGGACAACATTAACAATTATTTAAAAAATTAAAGGTAGATAATACAGGTACATCGTAACAAATCATGAATTTGTTACAATAACAATTGATTTTTTTTCAGTTTATACTTAACTCACTTTAAAAGATCATTGTCTATAACCGATATAGTTTATTGTCTATAACCGAAATAGTTCATAGTCTATAATGATCTTACTCAGTTAAGTGTATGACTTATAGTTCTAAGACAATATTTCTTTTTATGCATGGATCCTTAACAATGTTTTTCAAAACACTTGTTAGTACCATTATAAAAAAAAATATAAGTGTAAACCAACCAAAACTCTTCAATTTTACATGTCACTCCACTCTTGTAATTTAATCTTAAAAATAATTGTATGAAATGGTGAAGGAAAGGATTATCAATGAATGTCATTGTAAAAATAATCCATACTAACAGGACATCCTTTAACCTCTTAAAATATATTTGCTCTTTCAAGAGAAAAATAGTGACAAATAAACCGGTCAACCAGTGCGTTATTTTTTTTTTGAGACCAATTGATTATTAACTGGTCAACCTGTTATGTGAACTAGTGAGTTAGTTTTTTATGAGGCCAGTGAGAACCTCATACATACATACATATATTTTCTAAGTATGATGGGTTGGAGTGTTGGACCAATAGATCTGAATGCTGGCACGACCAAAGCTCCCACCATGTTTATATGGATTTAACTTGTATGTACTGTAAATCCAATCAAATTACACCATATAAATATATTTGTGAAGATATTTAAAGAATTAACCAATAAAAGTGACACTATGGTGTAATTTAATTTAATTTAATTTAATTTAATTTCTCAAAAACTATGGTGTAGTTTAATTAAATGTATTGTGTAAAATAGTTTTGCCAACAAGAAGATCATTTTAAATTTTAAAGTATTACATAAAATGACTCAAGTAAGTCATACTTCATTATTTCTGGATGATCTTATTGAAAAGATTTAAATATATTAGTCTTCATCCTAATCGATTGTTGTTGTAGAATCCACCAATTATTATTTTTTAAATGATTTTTTTCCCCAAAAAAATATTCTTTTTTGTTCCTTTTTTATCTATACTATATATAAAAAGAAAATAGAGGATTTTGGGTTGACGTTTTTTTAACAAAAGGGTTGACTTTTTTGTTATTTCAATTACCTCTAATAATGTTATATTGTTAATGTTATTAAAAAAGATAAGAATTTTGTTATATTTGTTATATTATTGTTGTCATTGAAAATGATAAATATGGTTTGTTGAGTTTGTTACATTTGTTATATTATTATTGTCATTGTGAGCTTAGCTCAGTTGGTATGGACAATGCATAATATATACAAGGTCCGGGGTTCAAATCTCGGTCACCACCAAAAAATATTATTGTCGTTATTGAAAAAGATAAATATAATTTGTTAAAAAAATATCGTTGATAATCTACACGCGCGTCAACGCAATAAAAAGAACAGCTAATTTATATAAAGAGAACCATATTATGTTACCAAAATACAAGAAAAATAATAGGAGACACAACCTGATTAAATTAATCTGCAACCAAACAAAATTGTAGTCGGCTCGAATCTTGAATTACGGCTACCATTTGTAAATTGTCACTTCACAAAAAAAAAAAAAAAATTATGATGATAGTATAATAATATGATGCCAATATTAATGCAGTTATATATGATTTATCATGTGGTTGGGTTGTTGAAACTTGCCATACCACAATTTGTCGACATAAGCAACAATGCTACTTATGCTTAAAATGTACCACTAATTCGATCCCTCTTTAAGATTGAAACCATCTTAATTTCTTCATCTCTCTTAATTTGGATGCCTCCAACCCTCGGCTTTTTTAAATACAATGTAGATGGAGCCATGTTCCAACAGCAATATTGCTCCAACAGTGGATATCACAAATGTGATTTTTGAATCAGATAGTATAAAAATGGTGGATGACATTCGTTTTGATGAGCCAAATAGATTTGAA
>Ga0315913_1000427_pt1 | contig 36836 bp, 28 predicted proteins | sample MpolsnodulesMG_FD_207736 | JGI IMG/M metagenome (GOLD analysis project Ga0315913, IMG submission 207736) | Medicago polymorpha root nodule microbial communities from Los Angeles, California, United States - small nodules | ecosystem: Host-associated > Plants > Roots > Nodule | place: USA...
CCAAAAAAAAAAGTAAAATACCTCAATCATATCCACTAGATATTTTATTTTATTTTTGATTGAATTAATTAATGTTTAATTTAATATTAAGATAATTTGTTTCAATAAATATAATATTTTTTATTAGTTTTCGAATTCTCGCTTTTGTTAATTTTTTCAAAAACTAAATTTTTCTTCTTTAAATTTTCATAATTTCCACTAAATGATTCATTCTACCAAAAAAAAGCATTATAATTTAGTTAAAATTTAAATTTAATATATACTATTGATTTTAAAATTAATTTCGTAATTTATTTTTTATGCACACGTGCTACTAATATATTAAGAGTTTTTAAAAATAAAAAGACCAATTTCTTTCTATACAGTAAATATCTTAATAAAACTTACATATAAAACCTTATTTTTAATCTTAACTAGCTATATTTTTTCAGCGTTTGTCAGGGTTATATATATAATATTATTATTTAGGTTATGTATAATATTCATTAAAAATTCATACATCACAAAAATAATAAAAGAAAAAAATTACTCATATCATAACCCACAATTTATTAAATGAATTGTAAAATATCAAATAAATATAGCTTACTTGTGTAAGTTGAAATAATAATAAAGAGTATGTGTAAGAAAAAAAAATTATTTTCTTAAATATAAAATTGATTAAATAAATAATTTAATTTTAACCAAATAACTATTTAAAATTTTCTCTATTGATGTATCATTTAAAAAATAAATTATCTATTGAAAAATTAGTTACAAAAGTTTAGATAAGCTCTAGGTGCTCACCAGGGTCATGGTAGTGTTGCAGCAAAAAACTTTTTTATGAATGTTTTGATAATAACAAACCACGTGGAATAAATAATAAGTTTTATGAATGATGATCTAGTGATGGTTGCACTTGAGTTTTTGTTAAAAGAATAGGAATCACACAAGTGGATAAGCTAGAAGCCATCCACATCAGTAAGTGCATTATATCTACTCAACAATGAAAGAATGAGTATATCATTAGTTGCAGCAACAATATCATATCTCCATGAAGATTCATAGCTCAAGAATCATGATGGAAGAACTTGAATCATGGTGGAAGAACTTATATCACAAGCTACACAAGAATGTGCTTGAAGTTATGTGACAAAACTCACATTGAGTTTTATGTTATATGATTTGAAGACCCTCCATGGGTAAACAAGATAAAAGGATATGCATACAGGTTAGGAAGATTCTCAGATTCTCCTCGAAGTATCACACTTCCAAAGCTTCTAAAGATAAGAAGTTCATAGTTCAGAATGTTCGTATGAACAGAGTTCAGAATGTTCATATGAATGGAGTTCATAATAATCATAAACATTAACCCATAATATTCTAGAAATATTGAAGGATTGCTTTATGGATAAACAAGAATATTTTAAGTCATTGGTTACAAGCAATGATGAACTAGATGCAAAGAAATATTCTTTTGGACTTCAAAGAAAGAATCATCTTGTTTGTCAAAAGAACTGATCTCACATTTATATGTTTCAAGTAGTTTTTGAAGGGAATAAATAAACAACCTTCATAAGGGTCAAAGTGTTGAAGAACATTAGAATGTTTAAGAACATCTGAATGTTCAGCATAAAGTACAACCGTCAAAAAGGAAGAAACCCAGAAGAAACATTATGGAGTTCATATGTATGAACCCAAAAGGAGTTCAAAAGGTTGCTCAGAAGGTTCATTAGAGCAAACTCATAAATCAATGTCCACGCCAAGAACATGCAAGAACAGATGTGACATGAACATATCTTATGCAGAAAATGATTTTGACTTTGGATCAAGAAATCATTAAAGGCATCTATGGTGATTAAAGAATTAATGGACTTTGATAGTTATTGGTATTTGTGCGTTCTTGAGTGATTAATCAAGACACAAACAAAGTATAAATCATATCAGAATACAAGAAATCAAAGGACATTTGAATTCAAGAACTAACTTTGAGTTCAGAAAGTTAGTTCAGAATGTTCGAACAGAGTTCAGAAGGTTGTTCTTATACAAGTTCAGAAACTCAAGAACATGCAAGGCACACGTGACATGAATAAATGTCCAGGAAAGTACATTTGCATGATCAATCAAGCAATAAAGGCATTTACAAGGTTAATGCCAAAAAGGATATTCAATGTTCATTAAAGACCATGAACATTGAAGTACTAGAAATATTCCAAAGAGAATATCATCTTAGATGTTACAATCACTGCTCTTCATTTTTGTTTCACTATTAGGATTTAATTACATCAAATGGTAGTCTTACAAATCATTCTAAGTGAAACCAAGGAACATTCTGATGTTCAGAATGTTCAGCTCTGCACATGATTTAACTATGAACAATATTTAGGTAAAAAAGCAAAAGCAAAAAGTAAGCTCAAAGTCAGATTTAATTAGAAATGGACACATAAGGGAGCAGGTACTGTTCAATATCATAAAATCCCCTAAAACACAGGCTTGAAGTGACAAATTCATTTTTCTATCTCTTGCACAAGTTCCAAGACCAGATCTGGAAAAGTTTCCGTCCAACAACATTCTGAAGTATGTACAAAGAACAAGATTCATAGTACAACCCAGAAATTCATGTGATATTCATACGATGAAACCCAAAAACGCATTTGGCCTTCATCTACATGAACACAGATGAAGATCGTCAAGAGCGCAACAACATTCTGATGGTCAGAATGTTCACCCAGATTTTCAAGTAAAAGTCAGTGGGACCCAGGACACATGACATAACACCATTGATCACCCTCCAACGAATATAAGAGCCCAAAAACTCTATAAATAGAAGTGAAAGGCTCAACATTACTTGCACCATTGCAAAGCATACAAGAAAAACAATCTTATCTTGAAGCTTTAGCATCTGAATTGATCATCATTGAGATTTCAAATCGTCTCTTGAAGTGTAAATCAATTCTCTCTTATCTTGTTAAAGATAATTTATCCCTCCATTTTTCTCTTGTCTGATTTCAATCATTCAAACTCCATACAAATTGTAAAGTAAATCTCATTTAGCTTTAAGGGTACTAAAATGTTAGTTTGAGCAAATGTTTTAGAAGTCTTAGTGGGTAACATAGCAAGAAGGTGCAAGTCTGCCGAGGCTTAGAGAATACAGTTGTTGTAATTGTTCAGGTGAACAAAATTGTAAAGTGCAGGATTTGAGAGGTTATCTCAAGTATCGTAGTGGAAAAGATTGTGTAGCTGCGTGTTCACAGTTTAGTGGTGCTTTCGCGGAAAACAAGACCATAGGAATTAAGGACAAGATTGTCATTAAGTTAGAGAAATTAAGATAAATTAGTAATTTAAAATTAAATTAAAAAGAATGTTACCATAATACCCATTCATAGAGTGGTGATTTTAAAAGAAATACTAAGATTATTTTTGTCAAAAGAAAGTGGGAGTAAGCTTGCTAACTTACTCCTTCATGTTTATAAGTGGGAGTAAGTTAGCAGGCTTATATATATATTGACTCCAAGAGTAACTCTAAAGAGTTACTCCAAATCTCCACCCTTGAATTTATTTTAATCTAAAGGACTACATTTAAGTCTTATTAATAACCATGTACTTCACCATTCTTGAACATTCTAAAATGATATTTAGGTTTCCTTTTTCATACTCAATCAACATTTATGTATCATTCTTTAAAAAATAAAATTATGTTTCATGAACACAATTAAGAAATGGTAATAACAATCATTCTTTTTATTTTATCAAATGTTTTTTTTAAGAACAAATCTTAACTGTTAAATTATAGACTTAAATACACTTTTCACCCCCTATGTTTCAAAAAGTTGCGATTTTGACCCCCTTTTAAAAAATGGATATTTTGACCCCCTAACTTTTGGCCCTCTTTTGATTAGCTGATTTTGATGGAGATTATGACAATTTCTCAGTCTCTGATGGTGTAAACTGGCATGGCGATAGAAGGATGCTGATAAGTGGAGTCCAAACTAGCATGGTGTAACTTTTGGCCCCCTAAAGAAGGATCCACTTATTAGTTTGGACTCCACTTATCATGCCAGTTTGGACACCTTGCAAGTTTGGACTCCACTTATCAGCATCATTCTGTCCCCATGCCAGTTTACACCATCAGAGACTCAGAAATTGACATAAAATCAGTTAATCAAAAGAGGACCAAAAGTTAGGGGGTCAAAATATCCATTTTTTTAAAGGGGGTCAAAATCGTAACTTTTTGAAATATAGGGGATGAAAAGTGCATTTAAGCCTAAATTATATTAACGTTCTTAAAAAGATCAGTGCTTGTAAAAAACATTATGGTTAACATTAAAATATAAAAAACCATCACACTTATTTTTAAATACAACATTTTTTTAATATTCCAATCAAAGTTTTATTCATTATTTTTTTTTGGTGCAAGAATTATTCTTTATTATAAATAAATTTACATGAAAAAATTTTATTTATTTATTTTTGACAGAAAACAATTTATTTATTATAGTTTATTTAATATGAATAACTAACGAATTTAAAAACGTAAATTTTAGTAAATAAATTGTTTAGTTAATCAAGGTTTAACATTTGAAATTTATTCTAAAACATAACACAAATATTTATTTACAACCGTAGTTTTATTTTAAGAACATTAATCATAATTTAACATATGAATTTATTATAAAATAAAATTTGATGAAGCATGGGAATATATATTTTTTTATTAATTAGTTGTGTTAATGAAAAACTTCTTCAAAAAAAATTGTGTTAATGAAAAACATTGACTAAATATTTTTGTTGGTGAAACACAAATGTTGATTGAGTATGAAAAAGGAAACTTAAATATTGTTAGAATTATCAAGAATGGTAAAGAACATTATTATTAATAAGATTAAATGTAGTCCATTAGATTATGATAAAATCAAGGGCGAAGATTTGGAGTAACTCTTAAGAGTAACTCTTGGAGTCAAAATATCTCTCCCCATATATTAAATTTAAGGAAAAAAATATGTTTTTTCATCTCATAGATTATAATTTTTTTAGGTAGTCCTTGCAAAAATTCATTCAGTGTTTGTCTCGGTTTTTAAATTTTACCAAAAAAAATGCGTTTTTAGTCTTGTATTTAATCTCTAAAAAAAATTGTTACTAAAATCAAAGAAAATTTCAAGAACTTAACATAAAAATTGCAAGTGTTATAGAGGCTAAAAACAAATTTAATCCGAAAATTAACCAATACATGAAAATAAAGTCACAATAAGTTTTACTTATATGAAATGTAAATTAAAGCAACAACAAATGATAGAAATTGCCAATAGCTATTTAAAAAAGTTGGGTACAATGCATTTCAAGAAGTCAATTTTATCCATAATTGACCGTTTACTAAACAGATTAATAATGTCTTCAATTAGTTGGTATAAATTTTATCCAACGTAAACAAATAGGTTATTTGCAAGAAACTCATGGTCCATTTATTTTGTTTATGACTATTGTTTAATAATTTTTACTGTTAAAAAGGTTTTCTATATCATTGGTATTGAGACCATAAGTATTAGCCAATATAAATAAATCTATCAATTAGTAATATTTTTACTTTCTTATTTATGCTAATTTTCGGCAACTAAATTTGTTTGAAGTAGCTCAATGTTTATTATTTGAAGTAGCCGGCTATAAATTTATACTAACTAATTGAAGAATGGTATATATTTTGGGGTAGTCAAGGTTACCCCTTGTGCAAGAAAGGATACGCCCCTGTTCTTAAGACCCACATCACGGCCCAATACCTATACCTAATAGCTATATAAATATCGGATGATAAATTGAATGCTCCTCAACACCCAGATATAGCTATGCGGTTTCTAAGTCCCGCTGAGATGTATTGACCTGTAAGAAAATCAATTATACCACGACGACTTATGTCATTAGATGTTGGAGATTACAAAACTGGTATTACTTTTTCCGAGCTAGATCTAACATCTGCTTTAACCTTCGAGTATCGGTATGGTATTAAATGGTTTTCTGTATTTTGTTTTGCTTTGTTTGTTTTTACATAACAAGTTAATATCCTTGTTTTTTTCTTTGTTTCAGCATTCTATACATGTGTCATGCGACAAACAAAAGGAATGATATTCTTTTGCTTGCAGAACAATTGAATCATATGGTATGTTCACAGGATTATGAAATTGTACACCGTAAACTAAATATGTTGTTTGACTGGAATCAACAAGAACACTCGTTTACTACAAATCTTAACAGTTCTTCTCCTTCTCACTCAAACACACACTTCCACTTCTTGTTGTTGTCGTTGAGGAGGATTAATTTGGAGTTGAAAGATGAAGAAATACCCAAATCTTCACATAAATACCTTGGTTCTCAACAATTTTTTTGAATGATTTTTTGGTATTTTTTCAACTAAGTATAAATAAATTAGTTTGAATAACTAATGAATTTAAGAACATAAATTTTAGTAAATAAATTGTTTAGTTAATCAAGGTTTAACATTTGAAATTTATTCTAAAACATAACACAAATATTTATTTACAACCGTAGTTTTATTTTAAGAACATTAATCATAATTTAACATATGAATTTATAATAAAATAACTTTTGATGAAGCATAAAAATATATTTTTTTAATAATTAATTGTGTTAATGAAAAACTTCTTCAAAAAAATATTGTGCTAATGAAAAACATTGACTAAATTTTTTCGTTGACGAAACATAAATGTTGATTGAGTATGAACAAGAAAACTTAAATATTGTTAGAATGATCAAGAATGGTGAGGAACATTATTATTAATAAATCTTAAATGTAGTCTATTAGATTAAGATAAAATTAAGGGTGAAGATTTGGAGTAACTCTCAAGAGTTACTCTTGGAGTCAAAATATCTCTCCCCATGTATTAAATTTAAGGAAACAAAATATGATTTTTGCCTTATAGATTATAATTTTTTAAGGTTTAGTTGTTGCAAAAAATTCATTCAATTTTTGTTTCAATTTTTAAATTTTACAAAAATAAAGTGTTTTTTTTTTAGTCTTGTATTTAATCTCTAAATTTTTTTTTACTAAAATCAAAGAAAATCTCAGGAATTTAACACAAAAATTGCAAGTGTTATAGAGGCTAAAAACAAATTTAATCCGAAAATTAACCAATACATGAAAAAAAAATCACAATAAGTTTTACTTATACGAAATGTAAATTAAAGCAACAATAAATGATAGAAATTGACAATATCTATTTAGAAAAGTTGGGTACAATGCATTTCAAGAATTCAATTTTATCCATGATTGACCGTTTACTAAACAAATTAATAACGTCTTCAATTAGTTGGTATGAATTTTATCCAACGTAAACAAATAGGTTATTTGCAAGAAACTCAATGTCCGTTTATTTTGTTTATGACTATTGCTTAATAATTTTAACTGTTGAAAAGGTTTTCTATATTATTGGTTTTGAGACCGTAAGTATCTAACCAATATAAATAAATCTATCAATTAGTAATATTTTTACTTTCTTATTTATGCTAATTTTCGGCAACTAAATTTGTTTGGAGTAGCTCAATGTTTATTATTTGAGGTAGTCGACTATACATTTATATCAACTAATTGAATAATGATATATTTTTTGGGGTAGCCAAGGTTACCCCTTGTACAAGAAAGGATACGCTTCTGTTCTTAAAGCCCACGTCACGACCCAATATCTAGACCTAATAGCTATATAAATATCGGATGATAAATTGAATGCTCCTCAGCACCCAGATCTAGCTATGCTGTTTCTAAGTCCTGCCGAGATGTATCGACCTGTAAGAAAATCAATTATACCACGACGACTTATGTCATTAGATGTTGGAGATTACAAAACTGATATTACTTTTTCCGAGCTAGATCTAACATCTGCTTCAACCTCCAAGTATTGGTATGGTATTGAATGGTTTTGTGTGTTTTGTTTTGTTTTGCTTGTTTTTACATAACAAGTTGGTATCCTTGTTTTTTTCTTTGTTTCAGCATTCTATACATGCGTCATGCGACAAACGAGAGGAATGATATTCTTTTGCTTGCAGAACAATTGAATCATATGGTGTGTTCACAGAATTATGAAATCGTACATCGTAAAACTAAATACGTTGTTTGACTGGAATCAATAAGAACAATCGTTTACTACAAATCTTGACCGTTCTTCTCCTTCTCCCTCAAACACACACTTCCAGTTCTTGTTGTTGTCGTTGAGGTGGATTAATTTGGAGTTGAAAGATGAAGAAATACCCAAATCTTCATATAAATACCTTGGTTCTCAACAATAATTTTTGAATGCTTTTTTGTTTAGGGCTAAATTTCAAATGATTAATATTTGCAGTGGCAAAATGAAAGGATTAGTAACTTCAGGGACGAAAATTCAAACGACCTATATTTGTCGGGACTAAAGACCTATTTATGCCTTAAAATTCATACTAGTTAACCACAAGACGTGTCTAACGGAAAACAATACAAAAAGTCAGAGTAACAAGCACGATAAAAACAAAAACCACAATTATAAAGTGGTGTAACTTATACAAAGAAACGACATAGACAACCAAAAATGAAAAACAAAAGAGAAACATGGTTTGTGGGTCTTCAACCATCACCAAGAGTGGATCTTAATACTATCGAGAAGTTGATCTAGAGAAGACACTTTCTTGCTGAAAATTCTCGAACTACACTCCTTTCATATGACCCAAAGACAAGCCAACCAAACCACCTGAGAACAAGAACAGACATCCTTCATGAAAGCATACACGCCAAAAAGTTGTTGGGCGTGACATCCAGTGTCTGATGGAACAACGATAGAAATACCCAACCAGCGATGAACGAGATTTCAAATGCTACCAAAAAAGTCGAACTCCAAAAAAAGACGATCGATCATTTCCTCTCTCTTGCGCCCGCCCGAGCACAAAAACAAATCAGATGGAATTAGTCCTCTTCAAATTTAGTCGTTCTTTGTGGGAATTATCTTGTTAACCGTTCTTCAAGTAAAGCGTGACACATTGAGAGACACTACTTCGTAAAGATTAATCATCAAAGAAAAATAATGTAAAATCATGTTAGTTTCTAAAATTTATTAAAGAAATTGATGCATACTCATTCGTTCATGAAAATCATATCAATTAAATCAATTTGGTATCGATCTTTGAAGTTCAGTATACTTCACATCCTAATCTTGAATCTCCACACTATGTATTTATTATTGATGATTAATCTATAAATGATGTCAAATTTTGTAGCCATAAGTTCGACATACTCCACATCTCAATGATCCTAATCTTTAATCTCCGCACTTCGTATGTATTCTCAATATTTGACATAAAAAGTAAGGTTTTTATGCCACATGCCCCTTTCATATTTCAAAATCATCCAAAGCTTTTCGTTTCAAAATCCAACCCCTATACACACCTAACTGAACACATGTTAATAGACAACCAAGACTTAAAAGCAAAATTTGATAAGTGAATAGGCATTTTCGTTCTTCAGTATGTACACACCGGTCAACTTTGCCCTCAAAATTTTTGAAATGGCTAAAATATCCCTGAATTTTACAAACGTCGATCAATTTCGTCCCTCTGTCAAGTCTCACTGTTAACGATGATGACGTGTGACGTTAAGTGCTGACATGGATTGCCAACTCATATATCACGTATTTAGGGACGAAATTGATCGATCTTTTTTTTGTGGTACTTTTTCCTTTTTTGAATTGAAGGTCATGACAAATTGTTATATTTTCAAATCGATCTCTGAATTATTTACTAAAAATCAAGATGGTTCTTGAATTATGTCACTCTCTATCAAATCGATCCTCGAATTATTTATCTTAACTATCAAATTGATCCATGATACTGTCAAATAAATTCTAAAAATTGAAAGAATGTTTTTAACTCTAATTTATTACATTTTCATGTTTGAAATGAAGTTTCATCCATGTTCAACGTAGCCTTGAAGGTTTTCATGCAAAAGTGTTGAAAACCACTTCAAATTCTCTTTGTTTTCTACATATACCAACATATGTTAATTTAAACGTAACTTTGCATAGAATGTAGAAAACTGCTGTTGACACATATGCAAGGCTGAGAAACACATGTAAAAGACGAAAATATCCCTCGACAGTTAACTACCGAGGAAAACTAAAACCGGTTGCAGTTAACTACCGAGGAAAACAATTCTGCATATGAAGGAACAAGGCAAACAAAGCCATCGTGAAGCCCATGTTTTTGAAACCCGTGTTCTTGATTGGTTAAAACCCATAAAAATTCCCAATTTCTTCATCTTCTTTCTTACCTTTGTTTAATTTCTTATATACTGCAACTGAAGTAAAAAGGACACCTATTCATGGAGTCATCAATTGGGTGTCATGGATCTGATAGGAAGAAGGTGTGGATGTCTCTGATGTGAATTTGAAGCAAAACCCCAAAACAAAATGGAAAAAGGATTGAGATAAAAACCTATGATGATCTTTTTTATTTTTTCTTTGAAAGGATGATCTTTAAAAAAAAAAGAGTCAACAATAAAATAATGTTTTGAAAAATATTAAGTTATTGACTTCCTGAAGTGGTGTGTGCGTGTATTTTTGGGTATAAAACAAAAAACACGAGCCTCGTGTGGAGAAGTACATGATGCCTAGTAGGGCGAAATGCAAATGCAAACTTAACAAAGACTCCGGCGCTCACTCATAAAACCTCTCTTCTCTCTTCACCCGAACCCCTAATTTCTTCTACTTCTTCTCTAACTTAACCAATCGCTCTCAGTTTTGGTTCGTTCACAAACCCTAGAAATACGATCGATCACATTCATCAATCGCCAATTTGCTTTCGTTCTTCTCTGTTAGGGTTTAGGGCTAACCCTTTCATCGTTCGCAATCATGAGTCCCGTTCAGAATTTCGAGCAACATTCCCGTCATCTCGTTGAGCCTGATCTCAGTAAGCTCTCGCTCTTCATTCCTTACTGTTTCATAAGGACATAATTGCATGATTGTTGAAATATTGGTTTTCATTCTGTTTTTTTACCTTGTTTGGTTCCAATTTTCGACCAACTCAAATTGATTATAGAAATGTTGAATTGATTTTGACTTATTGACGTTGACTTGAACCTAAACATTGATGCTTCAAGTTAACAGATAGGATGATAATTTGAGAAAATGAATTATTTGAATCCTACAATTGAGTGGACACACTTACACAGATAAATTTTAGAGGTGTCTCAGAATCCTACAATTGATTTTTACACTCAAATTTAGACCAATGTATTCAAATATAAATCAATTTACATTCAATTTACTTTTAGCCTCTTTAGTAGGCAATTTGAGTTCCTTAGTATGAAGGATCAGGTGTCTAGGTATATCATGTCGGAAATAGGGCCGATTTATCTTACGTTTCAATTCACTCAATAAATTTTTGTCACCGCAGAACCGAACCTACATTAATTTAAGTTGCTGTAGGAGAATAGATTCAACAATGTTTGTGTTCAATTGTTTTTTTTTTTTTTGGAGGTTTATTTTTTTATTGATGTGTGCATTGGGTTAATGTGTTGTTTTTGTGTGTGGTGGAAACAGCGATACAGGCGAGATTGCAAATGGTGATGGAGGTTAGGGATAGTCTTGAGATTGCTCACACTGCCGAGTATTTGAATTTTTTAAAGTGTTATTTTCGGGCATTCTCGGCGATACTACTGCAAATTACAAAGCCACAGTTTGTGGATAATCCCGAGCATAAGCTGAGGAATATTGTGGTTGAGATATTGAATAGGCTTCCGCACAGTGAAGTTCTCCGGCCTTTTGTACAGGATCTCTTGAAGGTTGCGATGCAAGTGCTTACAACGGATAATGAAGAAAATGGGTTGATTTGTATTCGTATAATCTTTGACCTTTTGAGGAACTTTAGGCCAACTCTAGAAAATGAAGTCCAGCCTTTTCTTGACTTCGTATGCAAGATTTACCAAAATTTTAAGTTGACTGTTAGTCATTTCTTTGAGAACATGGCGATGACAGGGGAGGATGTCAAGCCGATGGATACACTTTCAGATCAAAGTATAAACCCTGCCACTGCCACTGGCTCGCAGCTCAATCCAAGCACTCGCTCGTTCAAGATAGTTACGGAGAGTCCACTGGTGGTGATGTTTCTGTTTCAATTGTATAGTCATTTCGTTCAAGCAAATATTCCTCAATTATTGCCTTTGATGGTTGCTGCTATATCGGTTCCTGGCCCTGAAAGGGTTCCTCCTTATCTGAGAACTCATTTCACTGAACTCAAGGGCGCACAGGTCAAGGTAGGTTCTTATGGTGGAAATGTAAATATGAAAAATCTATATCACAAAATCAAGAAAATATCATTTGTTTTCATAGGAATGTGTTATGGAGAAGCCCGTGACTCAATAAACCACGAATATTAACAATGGGATATTGCTATTTTAGATGTAATTTTAGGAGAGAATTTACAAACCCAACGACTGAACGAGAGTGAAAAACAAGTGCTATTACTCTATTCATTTCAATATATCAAGATAGGTCTGTATTTGTTTATGCTTATCTCTTTGGGTTTACCCACCAATGTTACAAATGTTATTCTTCAGCCATGCACAAAGAATATGGATTTCTACTGCACTAGTAGAATTAATATTGGAAACATTAAGCCTTTTTTTAGTGGCCACAAGGAAGTGAAATCATATCCTACTTTATCATATCCTAGCTTACGAGAATTTGGGGGAAAATTAGATTTGGCTCAAATTTTTTCCGTTGATGATTAAATAATGTATTTCCGTAATCCTTCTCCTAATATTATCGCATGTTTACTTTTTTTGTTTTGTTATTGCAGACAGTTTCGTTCTTGACTTATCTGTTGAAAAGCTATGCTGATTATATAAGGCCACATGAAGAAAGTATATGTAAAAGCATCGTGAATTTGCTTGTAACATGTACCGACTCTGTAACCATTAGAAAGGTGATACCATTGTTTATTTTTCCATTTTGCTATTGAGTTTCTCTTTCTTTGATTTAAAGCCAAAAGTGTTGGATGCAGGAGTTATTAATATCCCTGAAACATGTCCTTGGAACTGATTTCAGGAGAGGCTTATTCCCTCTGATTGACACTTTATTGGAACAAAGGTAACAATACGATCTATTAAAAGATATTGATGCAGATATTTTATGGAAGAAATTCAAATAAGCAACCCCTGTTAATAATATTTTCCATCGGTATAAATAACTAAAGCAATGTTTATTGTGTAGATTATATTCGCTTAACGTGACAGTAATAGTCTCTCTGAGTAACCATTCTTATCATATTATGTCATGTAAATATTTTTTATTAATTTTTTGTCAAGAGATCCTCCTCGGTGACTCTGTATACTTTTCTGGCTGGTTGGAGTTGTATGTTTTTTGAAGGCCGCTTGTGGTACAATCTAGATGGTTATAAATTTAACTTTTCAGATTTTTTTTTTCAGTTATTGAGCTACAAACGATTAACTGTTAGATTATGCTTCCTTTGTTTTTGATTACAATATTAGATATGTTTGACAACTTGCAGAGTTGTGATTTAAATGCATGCTTGTCAAGAACATAGAGAATTTAGTGCTATCTTTTTATTTAAACACGGAAAAAAAAATTTAGTGTTATCAAATAGTGGCCTAGTTGCACCATGGCGGATTACGGTGGCAGATGTTTTTGTCAACCGCCATGGCCAATTTGTGAAAGACGGGGGCTTAAAATGGTGAAAATTTGGCCTTCCACCATGACCCGCCATCCACTATCGTCAACACTGGAAAGGATACAGGGAATAGTAGAACAATAAGAAGAAATTAAGCCTGACAGCATACAACTGTATTGAGCATATTCTAATTTATAGATTTTCAAACTTTCAGGAATCTGGTTGGGACTGGGCGAGCATGCTTTGAGACGTTGAGGCCCTTGGCTTATAGTCTTCTGGCGGAAATTGTACATCATGTTCGGCAAGATCTGTCTTTATCACAGGTATGCTTTTCCTCTTACTTCATCTCATTTTAGATTTACATGCTGCTTTTAGTGATTTATAACAGCAGGAGTAAGTGTTGGTTTATATTTTAATATTCACTCCACTTTTTAGTTATATAGAGAATAATAATATTTTTTATTTTTATGAACCCTATATAATTAAACTAAGAGTACACCCACAATTTGGTTCATGATTGATTTCTGAAACAGTTATTGAACATTTGATGATATTTGATTGGACCTGTAAAGATGATATTTAGTCATATCAGCATGACATTACTTTTGTTCCTATGACTTTTGGACAATTTTAAAGTAAAGAAGTACACATTGAGAACCAAATTGATATTTCAAAATCATTCAAACGGCTAAAGTGTTGGTGTATTCTTAAACTAGAATTACTATCAGAAGCATACATCAATTCAACTAAACGTATTATCCAGACTCCAAAGAGAATTTATTTTATTGCCGATTTATATATCTCATAAGGGGTTAAGAAAAGGGTAATATTTTATTTGAATACGACGACATAATTTTTCTCCCACTATATTGCTGCAAATATCTTTAATCGCAAGTGTTTCCATTGCACACAACCTTGCTAATTTGAATTTAATATGGTTGCAGTTGTCGCGGATAATTTACTTATTTTCAAGTAATATGCACGACGCTTCTTTATCATTGAGCATCCACACCACTTGTGCTCGCTTGATGTTGAATCTGGTACCTACCCTACTCTTCTTAATATAGTTAATATTATTTTCTGTTTTAATTATCCAATTTCTATCTCCATTACATCAATTTTTAGTTCCAGGTATTTATAGAAAAGTACTGAGAATGTTGTCCATATTGATTTTGTGCTATTATTAGCTTATAGAGCTGTTGCCTCACTAGCTTTTGAATTGTAATTTATTTGTTTACTTGTCCTCTCCATGGTGTTTTGCTTGTATTTAATTCAGGTTTTGACATTGTATTTCATAGACTGGAGGGTGGTATAGTTGTATTATTTTATTATCTTCTCTCTTTTTTGTTGTTTTCGCCTTTCTTTTCACTTTTTGGAGTATTTTTTGTTGTCTCTTAATCTCTTCTCAGTCAACAACTGAACTTTTCTTTTCCGTTTTCTGTCTTCCCCTTATCAATGAAGAGAAAGATTTAAGTTTTGGTAACTGATTAAATTCTTCTAGCCTTCTTATGTTGTGCTCTTCCCATTGGATCCAGGTGGAACCAATATTTGAGAAAGGGGTTGATCAGCAGTCTACAGATGAAGCAAGGATCTTATTGGTCTGTTGCGCAATTTCTGTTAGGTTTTTGCAATTTGGTATTGTACTAAATCTTTTTTCTGGGATTGACATAAAATGATGTTGCTTTTTAGGGCCGCATTTTGGATGCTTTTGTTGGGAAATTCAGCACTTTCAAACGGACAATACCACAGGTTATTTGGGATTACTCTAAAGTTTCATATTGCCGCATGATAATTGTGTGTATGTAGTTTCATTAGCACGAATTGTTTGCAACCTCTCCTTTGGGGACTGTCATTGTTAGAATATACAACAAATATAATTTTTTTTTTTTTGACAGCGAAAAGTATCTTAAAGTTATAATATCTGGGAATTGATGAAAACAAGTGGATAGGAGGGAATGGAATGATTATGAAATGGCATTAGTTGCCATTGTCTGGATGTCCTAAAATATGTTGGAATTAATTGGAATACGAAGGAACCCATTCCATTTCACTCCATCCATTTCCCCTATTTCTCCCCTAGGCTGTTTTGGAAGGGTATCACTCATTTTTTTTTTTTAATTTTATAATATCAACCATTTCTTTATTAATATACATATATAATATAGTTATAAAATGACTTTATTTCTTAAACCCACTGAGGATGCTTCTGAAGTTCCTCTTTGTTTTGGTCTTTTAGGGTTGAGGGGTTTGAACCTGATTCCCTATTTGTTAAGGAGAGTTAGGTTATTTAGTAAGCTCTTTGCTCAGATTACGATAAATTTCCCCCAATTGGCCTTGCAATGTGTACAATATAGTGGTTTACTTTCATTGATTTACTTTTTACTTGTTTGTGCTGCCACATTTGTTCTTAACTGGTTAATGTTGTTATTATTATTTTTATAGCTATTGGAGGAAGGCGAGGAAGGAAAGGATCGTTCTACCTTGAGATCAAAGCTTGAACTCCCAGTGCAGGTTGTTAGAAAACTCGAGAATCTTTTTTCGGCTAAATATAGGCACTGCTATGTTTATCTTCACATCTAAATTTGTTTCAGACTATCATTAGTTGCTTAACTACATACCATGTTTAACTCACTGGTAAAGGAAGGAAAGGAATGAGGAATTGTAAACAATTCTCTTGAATGAATTGCTTTTAAGAAAAATGAGAGTAACTGCTTATTCATGGTTTGCAATTCTAGTAGAAATCGAGGACATTGCATTCGATAACTCATCATTATGCCCCGTGCATCTAATTCATAGGAACAGATCATCATTTTAGTTAAGGGTTATGAATTTACTGGTTAACTAAGAGGAAGGACTGATGGAGAACATAAGAAAGCATACTCCAAAACTAGATAGTAAACATATATCTTTATTTGAGAACTATTTAGGTTATTTTCTCAATTGAGAATAAGGTCATATCGTTTAATTATTAAATGCCCTTTTGTCAATAAGTTGGACATTTTGGCGCAACTGCATAGTGTGATAGGATTTGACCAGACATAAGTGAATAACAAAGAACACGAATAATTGAATGAAAAGAATCTTCAGGTAATCAAGAGACCCAAACTCTCCCATAATATTGACGGTTATTACAGCCTCCTTCTCACCTTTTGATTCTTTTTCTAACTCTCCCTCCAAGTAGCTAACAACCATTACAAGTCAGTTATATGTTGCACACCAAGTAGCTAATCCTCTGTTTCTCTCCTATTTCTCCAAACCCAAACCTTCTAAATCGGGGGTTGTTGCTTATTGTAATGTTGCTTAAGAGTGAAGGTTGTTTTTGGCCAACTGTTACTATAATATGTGTGTGTTTCTGGAAGTATGCTTTATTGGGATTTTAGTCTATTTCCATTGTGCTCACAAGTTTTTACTAAATTTGGAATAAATTAACTTCTTTTTTCCATTTTCAGTTTTTCTTGTTTATTTTGCTTTCGTCCTGTCTTTTTCTTCAGTTGTAAACACAATGCCAAGTTCTAATTTTAATTTTTACCATCTTCAATAGCAAGTCTTGGATTTTGGCACCTGAACACACACTTTTGTGGTTCACACATTTGAGACGAGAGAATTTTTAGAGAGATAGTAATAAATGGATAAAATGAACTTGTATTATTATTCAGTGAATCACAAGTTTATACACAATTTGATAACACACTTGGGTTAGATATCTTGACTCCAAGACCTAAAACATATGAACTAATCAAAACCTGAAACGTCAAGACCTAATCAAAACATAATTGATAAGGATGAAGGATGAAAATTAAAAACTTGTAACTTGTAATTTTTTTCCATTTGCACACTATGTATGTCTTCAGTAAAAAATACTACTACTGTTGTTTTTTATTCTTTATTGTTAAGGTACTATTTTATATACCGGTAACTTGAGTTTTGCTTGGAATGATTCTGTCCCATGTTCTCCTTGCAGGCAGTTTTCAATATTGTGGGCCCTCCTGAATATTCGAAGGAAGTAAATGATTACAAGCATCTGATTAAGACATTAGTGATGGGTAATTTATTTCTTTAAATTTTCTGAACTTCCATATCTTGGTTTTTTAGAGTGTCAAGCTGTCAACTAGTTTTATTGATTCTATGACTGGTAAACATACCCATTTTTATCATATGATCAGAGATGTTTTTTTACCCTCTCTTTTTTAATATGACTTTCAGGAATGAAGACCATCATATGGAGCATCACTCATGCACATTCTCCTAGGTCCCAGGTAATAAAATCTTCGGTATATATAATTGCCGTCTGTGGATTCACCACCTCTGTCCTCCCATATGATGTTTTTCATGCGAGATATTTTCCCTATTCATGGAACATTACAGGTGCTTGTCTCACCTTCATCTAATTTGCCACCACCTCAAGCATCTAGGGGCATGAGAGAAGATGAGGTACATCAGATAAGTTTTGGTTGAATGTTGTTGTTTTTAAGCTTAAGTATTTAAGTTGACTTAAGAGTCTTGTGTAGGTTTACAAAGCCTTAAGTATTTAAGTTGACTTAAGAGTCTTGTGTAGGTTTACAAAGCCTCTGGTGTTTTGAAAAGTGGTGTTCATTGCTTAGCACTCTTTAAGGAGAAGGATGAGGAGAGGGAAATGCTTCATCTCTTCTCACAAATTTTGGCCATCATGGAACCTCGAGATCTTATGGATATGTTCTCTCTGTGTATGCCTGAGCTTTTTGAGTGCATGATCTCCAACACGCAACTTGTCCATATATTCTCCACACTTCTTGCGGCCCCTAAAGTGTACCGGCCATTTGCTGATGTGCTTGTCAATTTTCTTGTAAACAGCAAACTTGATGCGTTGAAAACCCCAGATTCACCTGCAGCAAAACTGGTCTTGCATCTCTTTCGGTTTATATTTGGTGCTGTTGCTAAAGCACCTTCAGATTTTGAACGGATTTTGCAGCCTCATGTGCCTGTCATAATGGAATATTGCATGAAAAATTCTACTGAAGTTGAAAGACCTCTTGGTTACATGCAGTTGCTTCGAACAATGTTCCGAGCACTTTCAGGCTGCAAGTTTGAACTTTTGCTGCGGGACTTGATCCCCATGTTGCAGCCGTGCCTCAATCTGCTATTGGCTATGTTGGAAGGGCCAACAGTGGAAGATATGAGAGATCTTCTATTAGAGCTCTGCATGACCTTGCCTGCCCGTTTGAGTTCTCTCTTACCATACCTGTCTCGTCTCATGAAGCCTCTGGTATTATGTCTTAAGGGAAGTGATGAGCTGGTAAGTCTTGGTTTACGAACACTGGAGTTTTGGGTCGATAGTTTAAATCCTGACTTCCTAGAGCCTAGTATGGCCAATGTCATGTCTGATGTGATTCTGGCCTTATGGTCCCACTTAAGACCAGCTCCTTATCCTTGGGGTGCTAAAGCATTGCAGCTTCTTGGAAAATTAGGTGGGCGAAACAGGCGATTCCTCAAAGAGCCTCTGGCACTCGAGTGTAAAGAGAACCCCGAGCATGGGCTTCGCCTGATTTTGACATTTGAGCCTGCCACCCCATTCTTGGTGCCACTTGATCGATGCATAAATCTTGCTGTAGAGGCTGTAATGAACAGAAATTGTGGCATGGATGCTTTCTATCGAAAGCAGGCTCTCAGGTTCCTTCGCGTTTGCTTATCATCTCAGTTGAATTTGCCTGGAACTGTTGCTGATGAGGGATGCACATCCAAGCAGCTGTCTGCTTTGTTGGCTTCTACGGTTGATCAACCATCACGCAGGTCTGAGTCAATGGATGCAAAGGTTAGTTTGTTACTATTATTATAGTGCTGCTTCACAAATTCTCCAAAACACTGTACCAACACTTCTGATTAATATGGAGAAATATATAATATTCTGCTCACCAAATTTCATAGATCACTCCTAGTCCTACATGAACAATATAATAAATTGATTAATAATTCTGCCACAGCTCGTTCCCATTATGTTTCTTTTGCCGAAATTCACTGCCTTAACTTGATATACTTCTTCAATTTCTCCCTTCCTGTGTTCTCTTATTTTACATTTAATTACGGTATATTTTAATTGGGTCTGTCATATAATATATTGCATGTCATTTGCAGGCTGATTTAGGAGTAAAGACAAAGACTCAACTTATGGCTGAGAAATCTGTTTTCAAGATTCTTTTAATGACTATCATTGCTGCCAACGCTGAGCCAGATCTCACGGATTCTGCAGATGATTTTGTTGTCAATATATGTCGACATTTTGCGATGATATTTCATATGGATTCTTCATTCAGTAGTGCATCAGTAGCTGCTATTGGGGGTTCATCACTATCTGTTCATGTTGGTTCTAGGACTAAATCTAGTATTTGTTCAAATCTGAAGGAGCTGGATCCTTTGGTATTCTTGGATGCTTTAGTTGATGTACTTGCAGATGAAAACAGGCTCCATGCCAAAGCTGCTCTTGATGCTTTAAATATGTTTGCAGAAACACTTGTATTTCTTGCTCGTTCAAAACATACTGATTTCATAATGTCCAGAGGGCCTGGTACACCTATGATTGTCTCTAGTCCATCAATGAATCCTGTGTATTCTCCTCCCCCTAGTGTTCGTGTTCCTGTATTTGAGCAACTATTGCCCCGTCTTCTGCATTGTTGCTATGGACTTAAATGGCAAGCACAAATAGGTGGTGTGATGGGACTTGGTGCCTTGGTTGGAAAGGTCACTGTTGAGACCCTCTGCCTTTTCCAAGTAAGAATTGTGCGGGGTCTAATATATGTCCTTAAAAAGCTTCCCATTTATGCTAGCAAGGAGCAGGAAGAGACAAGTCAAGTACTCACTCAGGTTCTTCGAGTAGTGAATAATGCTGATGAAGCAAACAGTGAGGCGCGGAGGCAAAGCTTTCAAGGAGTAGTAGATTTTCTTGCTCAAGAGTTATTCAACCAGAATGCCTCTATCATTGTGAGAAAGAATGTACAATCATGCTTGGCACTTTTAGCTAGCAGGACTGGTAGTGAGGTGTCTGAATTACTAGAGCCATTGTATCAGCAATTTCTCCAGCCTCTCATCATGCGGTCACTTAAGTTAAAGACTGTTGATCAACAGGTACCCTTAAATTATTATTTCCTGATGGTTATTGATTTGATCTTTCTTTGAGCTTTTATTCATTCACCAGTTTACTTTATTATATCTTGTGTAGGTTGGAACAGTTACAGCATTGAATTTTTGTCTAGCCTTGAGGCCACCTCTTCTCAAGTTGACTCCAGAGTTAGTTAATTTCCTCCAAGACACATTACAAATAGCAGAGTCTGATGACAATGCATGGGTTGCCAAGTTTATCAACCCCAAAGTTGTGACATCTTTGACTAAACTTCGGACAGCTTGCATTGAACTGCTCTGCACCACAATGGCATGGGCTGATTTTAAGACTCCAAATCATTCTGAATTGCGTGCAAAGATCATCGCAATGTTTTTTAAGTCTTTAACCTGTCGGACTCCAGACATTGTTGCTGTTGCAAAGGAAGGCCTACGTCAGGTATACTTAGCTTTTATGTTGCATACTTTGAGCTTCTTTGTTGGCTTGATTGCAATGCATGTTCAGATATATCCCTAATGATGTACTTTCAGGAATGTGACTGCCTATTGATGATAAATGCTTAGAAGTTTATTCTGGGATCATTTGGACCTAATTATATGTTCAGGAATGTGACTTGATTGCAATGCATGTGCAGATATATCCCTATTGATGCACTTTCAGGAATGTGACTGCCTATAGATGATAAATATGTAGTAGTTTATTCTGGGATCATTTGGACCTAATTATATGTTCCATTCCGTTTCAGTATTTTCATAATTCTACTGTTCTGGTGGTATTGTTAATGTTAAATAAACAAATGATATTGTTACTATAATCTCATTGGTGCATGCTTTTAGTTTGGAGATGCATTTTTATGTCATGAAACTTTGGCAAGATTTTACATCCATAGATGATTACCTAACGCAACCTTCTTTTTTGGGGTGTGGGACTAGCTAAGTAATTCACCCCAACAGAAATACAGATGCTGATGTTTTTAGTGTACTTGAGATAATTTTTTAATCCTTAAATACTGCTTTCTGTCTGTATCATGTAGGTTATAAATCAAAGGATGCCCAAGGAACTTTTACAAAGCAGCCTTAGGCCTATATTGGTCAATTTAGCTCACACAAAAAATCTCAGCATGCCTCTTTTGCTAGGCCTTGCCCGCCTGCTTGAGCTATTATCCAATTGGTTCAATGTTACCCTGGGCGGGAAACTTTTAGAGCATCTAAGGAGGTGGTTGGAGCCCGAAAAATTGGCACAGTGTCAGAAGTCATGGAAGGCTGGTGAAGAACCGAAGATAGCTGCAGGTTACACATCTATGGTCTAACCTATTTAATGCAAATATTTCTAATGCAACTCCTCATCTTATTCTTGCTCTGATGACATTATTCTCTACCGTTGCAGCTATAATTGACTTGTTTCACTTGCTTCCTCTCGCTGCTTCAAAGTTCCTCGATGAACTTGTAACCTTGACTATTGATTTGGAAGGAGCTCTTCCCCCTGGACAAGTATACAGTGAAATAAATAGTCCATACCGGCCCCCAATTACAAAGTATTTAAATCGATATGCACCCATTTCAGTTGATTATTTTCTTACTCGATTAAGTGAACCAAAATATTTCAGGCGGTAAGTTTTTAGAATGTTGAATTTTAATTATACAAGTTTTTAGAATGTTGAATGCTGAATTTTTATTATATAACGAATAATTTAGAATGCTGACATCGTTTCTTTGTTCTGTGAATTCAGTTTTATGTATATAATTTGTTCAGAAGCCGGTCAGCCGTTGAGAGACGAACTTTCAAAATCACCACAGAAGATACTTTCAAGTGCATTCTCTGAATTTATGCCCAAATCTGAGGTGGCAATGGCTTCATCATCCACAATTGCAAATGCTACTTTGTCAGGTGAAGAAAACCATGTTTCTGCTTCGACCGATGGCTCCAATGTTCTTGTTCCTACTCCAAATGCAACTTCCGATGCTTACTTTCAGGGTCTAGCACTTATTAAAACCCTGGTCAAATTAATGCCTGGCTGGTTACAAAGTAATCGTACCGTGTTTGATACATTGGTATTAGTATGGAAGTCACCTGCTAGAATATCCCGGCTTCAAAATGAGCAGGAACTGAACCTAGTGCAAGTAAGTATTGGCAAAGCTCAATTTAGTTATTGCTCTGTCATCGTTGTTGATTTTAGATGTGTAACCCAGTCATCTTCATGGATTTGCAGATTAAGGAAAGTAAATGGCTTATCAAGTGCTTCCTGAATTACTTAAGACATGACAAAAATGAAGTAAATGTTCTGTTTGATATACTTACCATATTCTTATTTCATAGCCGAATTGACTATACATTCCTGAAGGAGTTTTACATCATCGAGGTACTTATAACTGGATCTGAATTTTCTGTTGAAATCAAACTTCATTCTTGTATTTCATCATTCACATATGAACTATCTTGGTGCCTTTTAGGTTGCAGAAGGTTATCCTTCGAGCATGAAAAAGGCCCTCCTGTTACATTTTCTCAACCTTTTCCAATCAAAACAACTTGGTCACGACCACTTGGTGATTGTAATGCAAATGCTCATTCTTCCGATGCTTGCACATGCCTTTCAAAATGGCCAAAGTTGGGAAGTGGTTGATCCTGCAATTATAAAAACAATCGTTGACAAACTTCTGGATCCTCCAGAAGAGGTATATCCTGCTATGTTTTATTCCTTACATGACTCTTCCTTTAAATTTTATAACTCGTTGTCTGTGATACAACTTTTGAAGCTCACACGTGTCTCGCAATGCATCATGTCTTTCTTTTGTAGATTTCTGCAGAATACGACGAGCCTTTACGAATAGAACTATTGCAGCTTGCAACTTTGCTTCTTAAGTATCTTCAGAATGATCTTGTCCATCATAGGAAGGAACTAATAAAGTTCGGCTGGAACCATCTTAAGCGTGAAGATACTGCAAGCAAACAATGGGCATTTGTGAATGTTTGCCATTTCTTGGAGGCATATCAAGCTCCTGAAAAAATAATACTTCAGGTATGGAAACATTCACGTCTGTTTTTCTTTGGAATAATATATTGTAAACATGTGGATTACTTCAACTAGTTATTATTTGGATGACTTAGGGGTATTTTTCTTATGGAAATACAGTTTTGTCTAATCGTTTGGCTTTACTTCCTATTGTTTTTCAATTTCCATTCCTATATTTTGAAAGTGTAACCATGAAGGAGAGCTTTGACCCTCTTACGTATTCAAAGCTTGCAGCATTAATTGGGAAGTATCTGCATTAGTAGTTATAGTGATTGGATATTTTCTTCCAAAAGTTGGTTCCCTTTGGGCTATGGCTATTCTTTCTACAGCCGTTTCTTTTTTAGTCAGTAGACAATATTTTACAAGGTTTTTGGTTTATTACTTTTACATAAAATTGTTTTGACATATATCTTTCATGATTATCTCTTTCAGGAACAAGCATTTTAAATCATGTAAACATCCCAGAGTTTCTTTCCCTTTTTGAGTTGTTTTTTAGGCCTGATATAGAAGTTGAAGATATTCTTTATTTGTGTTTTGCGATGTCTTTGATATGAGTGGATGCCTCTAGATTGAAATCTTCTGAGCCTATATCATAGGAAACGCTATTGGTTTATTTGAAATATGTGCTTTGAAAACCTGTCTTTGTTATTTGTACCTAACTCAATTTCATATGCATAACCTAAGCGTGTCTGGATAGTTGACATCTATCCAGACGATGTACCAGTACCCAAATACTGATTTTTGACTGCAGGTTTTTGTAGCTCTTCTTAGGACCTGCCAACCAGAAAACAGAATGTTGGTCAGGCAGGCTCTTGACATTCTAATGCCAGCACTGCCAAAACGTTTGCCGCTTGGCGATTCTCGGATGCCCATATGGATAAGATACACCAAGAAAATACTTGTTGAAGAAGGGCACTCAATTCCGAATCTTATTCACATTTTCCAACTTATAGTCCGCCATTCGGATCTCTTCTACAGCTGCAGAGCGCAGTTTGTTCCTCAGATGGTGAATTCTCTGAGTCGCCTTGGATTGCCATATAATACCACAACAGAGAACAGACGTCTTGCCATTGAACTTGCTGGATTAGTTGTTAACTGGGAGAGGCAAAGACAAAATGAGATGAAAGTTGTTACTGATTCTGATGCTCCGAACCAAATCAGTGATGTCTTTAATCCTAGCTCAGCTGAGTCTAAGCGATCTGTGGAAGGGTCCACATTTCCTGATGATACAACTAAGCGAGTAAAAGCAGAACCTGGTCTTCAACCCCTTTGTGTCATGTCACCTGGTGGTCCATCGTCAATCCCTAACATTGAAACTCCGGGATCTTCAAGCCAACCTGATGAAGAATTTAAACCAAATGCTGCTATGGAGGAAATGATTATAAATTTTCTTATCAGAGTAAGGCTCATTTCTAATTTTTTAGCTTTTCCATAATATTGTTTTTGGCAGATTAGTTCATAGAAAGCTTTGTTCATTTGTGAAGAGGCTATATACAATATTTTATTTACACTGCATAAATTGCTGTTGCTTTCCCCAGAATACTGTCATTTCTTTATTCTAATCTCACCACATAGCTTGTGTAGCTAAGGTTTGCATTTGTAATGGATAAATAGTTATTTAATTTGGTATTACAATTCACCTTCCTTTTGAAGTATGCATATGTGTGGAAGTGTGGGCACTTCTATTTTGAGGCAAAAGTTTAATCAGTTAATTAAAAATTCCTCATATATTCAACATCTCCTTGTAAATCATTTTGTTTATGACATTGATGGTTAACTCTGATTTCTGGATTAGGTTGCTCTGGTTATAGAACCCAAGGACAAAGAAGCAAGTGCCATGTACAAACAAGCTTTGGAGCTACTTTCACAAGCTTTAGAGGTGTGGCCGAATGCAAATGTAAAATTTAATTATTTGGAGAAGTTGTTGAGCAGTATACAACCATCTCAGGCGAAGGACCCTTCCACTGCGCTGGCACAGGGTTTGGATGTCATGAACAAAGTTTTAGAGAAACAACCTCACATGTTCATAAGAAACAACATAAACCAGATTTCTCAAGTAGGCCTAATATCATGCTGTATGTTTTTAATTTATTTTCCAAATTCTTCAATTTTTGTAGTGATGTAATTGTTTTTCCCTCCAGATTCTTGAACCATGTTTCAAGCATAAACTTTTAGATGCTGGCAAGTCTTTCTGCTCACTGTTGAGGATGATTTGTGTTGCTTTTCCCCAAGAAGCAGCTTCAACACCTCCTGACGTTAAGTTGTTGTACCAGAAGGTTGATGATTTGATACAAAAGCATGTTACCACCGTCACAGCTCCTCAAACATCTAGTGATGATAATAATGCCGGTGCAATTAGTTTCTTATTGCTTGTCATTAAAACCTTGACTGAGGTACAGAGGAATTTCATCGATCCTTTAGTTTTGGTTCGCCTTCTTCAGCGCCTGCAGCGTGATATGGGTTCATCAGCAGGTTCTCATATAAGACAAGTAAGTTGGATTTTCCCCCTCATACATTTATATATATATATAGCGGGCTGCTAATTTAGACCCACCTAAAAACACTAAGGTGTAAATTAGCAAGCTACACCCACCTAAAAACACTAAGGTGTAAGTTAGCAACCTACATCCACTTGATTATATACACTCATTTTTATAAATTTTATCAAATTGTTTACAGCCACCTCTCACTAATTTACACCCACTTTCATCATTCCAAATATTGTTTCCTTAAAAGTTTGTCTCTATTACACGTTTTGTACCTTAAGCATGTCATTGTCTGTTTTGTTTCTTTTTTTAAGGATCTTCCTTAAGATAGTTACAAAACTGCCCTTCTATTTAAATTTAACTAGAATAGAAACAAAATGGTGTTTTAGTAAAATATAAGTGGGTGTAGCTTGCTAATTTACACCTTAGTGTTTTTAGGTGAGTGTAAATTAGCAGCCCCATATATATATATAATTTGTGGCGTAAAATGCAGTTTTGATTTTGGAGTTAAAAGTCTAGTCTAGAGGAAAAATGTATGGCTACTCAATACAGAGGCATATATTTATAGTACAAGAAGTTGAGATTTTGGAGTATTTGCTTAGATACTATCCTCTTTTTATTTGATTCTATTCCCTACTTTTAGGGATTGAGTAGGTTAAACCTTATGTATATACTGCAGCTTGTACACTCATGTCTCCTTCGCACAAGAAATACAAATTTAATATTATGTTAAGGATTAATATAATAATAGAAATTATCTCATAGTTTGGAGCTTATCACTAATCAGTAGACTAAGTACTAATCACCTGAGTCTAGAACAGTTAATAAACCATCCGTCATGTCATTCCAATTTTCCTCTTCACAATTCATGCCAATTTTGTTTACATTTTTTAAATACTACTTGAATATAAATTCTGTGGTTCATTTTTGTAACTCCTGCCCTGCGACCTGGCTTTCATAGGTAAGCTTGAAAATGTGACCTGGACATTGGTTTCAAACTAAGAAGTATTGACCCTGTTAACTGTAGATTATACTTCCTTGAGCCTTAAATATACACAAAGTCAAATGGATTTAATCTAAATTTAGACCAAATACATTTGACTTTTTGCTTATATTTAAGGCCGGAGGGAGTATATGGTTATTCTTTATGGTAATGCAAGCATTTCCTATGCCCTTTTGCTGTCCCCTCAATGTGTTTTTGTTTGACACACGGTAATGTATCACATGTTAAATCAAGTCTACTGAAGGCGTTCCATTGTGATCTAGAGCTGCCTTGCACAATTTCTTTTTGGTTTTCAATTTTAATCTATACCAACATTGCTTGAAACTTTCTGTTCCAATATTATTTATTTAAGAATTTTGTCCAATATAGGGTCAAAGAACTGATCCAGATTCAGCAGTCACGTCTTCTCGTCAAGGTGTTGATGTTGGAGCAGTTATTTCAAATGTAAAATCAATCTTAAAACTTATTACAGAAAGAGTGATGGTTGTTCCTGAGTGCAAGCGGTCTGTATCTCAAATATTGAATGCTTTGCTCTCAGAGAAAGGTATCGACGCCAGTGTACTTCTCTGCATACTTGATGTGATTAAAGGGTGGATTGAAGATGATTCTAAACAAGGAACTTCAGTCACATCAAGTGCCTTTCTCAGTCAAAAGGAGATGGTTTCCTTTCTTCAGAAGCTCTCACAAGTCGACAAACAAAATTTCTCACCAACTCATTTGGATGAGTGGGACCATAAATACCTTGAACTTCTTTTTGGGATTTGTGCCGATTCAAATAAGTAAGTAAAGCATCTTGAGTATATTATGTTATGCTTTAGATTATATCGTGTTTGATTATTTTTAATTGGTTTCCAGATACCCTTTAACCTTGCGTCAAGAGGTTTTCCTGAAGGTAGAAAGGACGTTTATGCTTGGTTTAAGAGCTAGGGATCCTGAAATTAGGATGAAGTTCTTCTCTCTGTATCACGAGTGTCTTGGGAAAACTCTTTTCACCAGGCTTCAATTCATCATCCAAGGTCAAGACTGGGCAGCTTTGAGTGATGTCTTCTGGCTCAAACAAGGCCTTGATCTTCTCTTGGCAATATTAGTTGATGATAAACCTATTACACTAGCTCCAAATTCTGCCAGGGTTCAACCACTTCTGGTATCAAGCTCTCTTCTGGAAACGTCTGGAATGCAGCACAAGGTTAATGATGCATCTGAAGGAGCTGAGGATGCTCCGCTAACTTTCGAGACTCTTGTGCTTAAGCATACTCAGTTTCTTAACAACATGAGCAAACTTGAGGTAAGCCTACTGATGTTTAGTGTTTTCTTTTCAGTTTAATGATTGTATGTCATATTTGAGGTTATTATGTTACATTAATAATGTGTCAACATATGTTAGTGGCAGACTTGTACTATATGGAGAACATGCTTTATTTATAAATATTTTAGGGTCTTGCTAAAAAGTGCCCTTGTTATGGATTAAAAAATGGAAACAATTGATAATTTTCATGTAGAAAAAGTTGCTTTTGATGTTTCAATATGTTGAATCCACAAATCCCAAGATAAAATTTGTACTTTAAACTTCTTGTCAAATTCCCTAAGTGCACTTGTTAGCATTTCCCAATATTTTAGTATGATATGTAAATCGTAATATTGTAACCTATTCACAGTTAGACTCTACATATATATTTCTGAAGAGAGCAAAGTCGAAACACATACTTTAGGATGGAATCAGGAACTGCCTAAACCTATCTATGTAAACTATCAAAACACCACAAGGAATAAAAGGAAATAATATATTCCAATAAAAAAGTCAAACTTTTTTCCTTTGAGTTTGACAAATTGTTGGTAAGTTCTATGCATTACAGTTAGTGGCAGGCATTTTACAGTTTTGTACTTATACAACGATAACAAATTTTGCAGGTGGCTGATCTATTAATTCCATTAAGAGAGTTGGCCCATACAGATGCTAATGTTGCATACCATTTGTGGGTTCTGGTATTTCCAATTGTCTGGGTTACATTACATAAAGAAGAACAAGTAACACTCGCTAAACCTATGATTACACTTCTTTCTAAAGATTACCATAAGAGGCAGCAAGCCAGCAGGCCAAATGTAGTGCAAGCACTATTAGAAGGGCTTCAGTTGAGCCATCCTCAACCTAGAATGCCAAGTGAGCTCATTAAATATATTGGGAAAACGTATAATGCATGGCACATTGCATTGGCTTTGCTGGAAAGTCATGTTATGTTGTTTCCAAATGATTCCAAATGCTGCGAGTCTTTGGCTGAGCTCTATCGATTGCTCAATGAAGAGGATATGAGATGTGGGCTTTGGAAGAAGAGATCAATCACTGCTGAAACCAGGGCAGGGCTTTCTCTTGTTCAGCACGGTTACTGGCACCGTGCTCAAAGTCTCTTTTATCAAGCCATGGTGAAGGCAACTCAAGGAACATATAACAACACTGTACCCAAGGCCGAGATGTGTCTATGGGAAGAGCAATGGCTATACTGTGCCAGTCAACTTAGTCAATGGGATGCTCTGGCAGATTTTGGCAAGAGTGTTGAGAATTATGAAATTCTGCTCGATAGTTTATGGAAATTGCCTGATTGGACATATATGAAGGAACATGTTATTCCTAAAGCTCAAGTGGAAGAAACTCCAAAACTACGTTTGATCAAAGCATACTTTGCTCTTCATGAAAAAAATACAAATGGTGTGGGGGATGCTGAGAACATGGTGCTTAAAGGGATCGATCTTGCTCTAGAACAATGGTGGCAGCTGCCAGAAATGTCTGTTCATTCCAGGATTCCCCTTCTGCAGCAATTCCAACAGTTAGTTGAAGTTCAAGAGTCAGCTAAGGTGCTAATAGACATTTCCAATGGAAATAAACTCTCTGGGAATTCAGCAGTTGGCGTGCAAGGAAACCTTTATGCTGATCTAAAGGATATCCTTGAGACATGGAGGCTAAGAACTCCAAATGAATGGGATAATATGTCTGTTTGGTATGATTTGCTGCAGTGGAGGAATGATACGTACAATTCTGTCATTGAAGCTTTCAAAGATTTCGGCTCCACAAATTCAGCGCTTCATCATCTTGGATACCGTGACAAAGCTTGGACTGTTAACAGGCTTGCTCATATTGCTCGCAAACAAGGCCTATTTGATGTCTGTGTCAACGTACTTGAAAAATTATATGGCTACTCGACCATGGAAGTACAGGTATGATGATAACTACCTCTGTTGTGAACTTATGGTTATAGGTTTAACACAGAACTGCTTATTTTTTGTATTATGTCAATATCTGTTCAGTCTTTAGAATTATAGATCAGGCTAGTCTTTGGTGTTATTTGACTGCACCATCATCTTGTGGATGATACTTCTGATACTTTTTGGACCATATATTATCAAATGTCAAGTTTTGGTTTTGATTAATCTGCATGGTATTTGTAAATTAGAGTTATTCTTAACAATATTTGTGTTTATGCACATACAAAAAATAGCATTATCATACCCGTGTTATTTCTTGATCATGTATTCTTTTTAACTACAGAAAGCCCTAACGGTTTAGAACTTCTGTTAATTGTATCTGATCTGCTCTTTTTTATGTATTTACAGGAAGCATTTGTTAAGATAGTTGAGCAGGCAAAGGCATATTTAGAAACAAAAGGAGAGGTTACAGCTGGTCTTAATCTGATCAACAACACTAATCTGGAGTACTTTCCTCCAAAACACAAGGCTGAAATTTTCCGCCTAAAAGGGGACTTCTTCTTAAAATTGAATGACTCTGAGAATGCAAATCTTGCTTATTCAAATGCAATTAGTCTTTTTAAAAACCTGCCTAAGGGATGGATAAGTTGGGGAAACTATTGTGATATGGTATTCACTATTATATTTTTCATGCTCTTACTTTCTATTACTGTTAACTTGAGCTTCATACTTATTCACCATCTACTTTGAACAGGCTTACAAAGAAACTCATGAAGAAATTTGGTTGGAATATGCTGTCAGCTGTTTCTTGCAAGGTATAAAATTTGGTGTGTCCAATTCAAGAAGCCATTTAGCCCGTGTTCTTTATCTTCTTAGTTTCGATACTCCTAATGAGCCTGTCGGAAGGGCATTTGATAAGTACTACGAACACGTTCCACATTGGGTTTGGCTGTCTTGGATTCCACAGCTCTTGCTCTCCCTCCAGAGAACAGAAGCTCCTCACTGTAAACTTGTTCTTCTGAAGATTGCAACCTTGTATCCTCAAGTAAGTCTCATTTTCTTTTTTTCATTGCAAGTTATTTTGATCCTAAATTTTTATCTGGAGTTTCTTCTCCTGAATGTCAGGCTCTGTATTATTGGCTGCGCACATACTTGCTGGAACGACGTGATGTTGCCAATAAATCTGAACTTGGGAGAATAGCAATGGCTCAGCAAAGAGCACAGCAAAGTGTTTCTGGGACTGGTGGAGGTTCTCATGGTGGCATTGCTGATGGAAATGCAAGAACACAAGTTCCAGGTGATATTCAAGCTCACCAAGGCTCCCAGTCCGCTGGTGGAATTGGATCTCATGATGGTGGAAACTCACATGGGCAAGAACCTGAAAGGTCCACAAGTGCAGAAAGCAACATTCACAATGCAAATGACCAACCATTGCCGCAAGGTTCTGCAAACCTCAATGAAGGTGGTCAGAACACTTTAAGGCGTGCTGGGGCATTGGGTTTTGTGGCTTCAGCTGCCAGTGCCTTTGATGCTGCAAAGGATATAATGGAGGCTCTTAGGGGAAAGCATGCTAATTTGGCCAGTGAACTTGAGGTGATCTTATTAAGAGTTTTTAATTTGCTTTTGTATAACTAACAATAAATGTATGCGGCTTCACCTTCTCCACCACTTCTTGTGGCTCCATACTAAACTGGGCTGCTCTTAGTCTCAGAATTGAACCATGTTATTACTGGTCGGCAGTAGCACACAGGATAAACTGTGAAACGATTGTATGCATTTATTAAATGTATTTAGGAATCTGGATAGCAGTCATTGGTGGTGTTGAGAATTGTGATCTCACATCGACTAATGATATGGTCAAAGTATTCCTTATAAGGCTGGCAAAATCTTCACCCCTAGAGCTATAGCTTTTGGGGTTTAGGCGAAGCCCTAATTCTTAGAAATCACAACTCTTAAGAACACAGGCACATGAGAAGGAGTGATATATTTAGTGTAGACTTCAATACTTGACGACAGCTCATCTTTAATGTTTCAACAAGTACTATTTAAGTGGATTGAACTACCACTATCCATTCAAATGATTTGTATTTATGATATGAATTGTACCAGTGTATCTGAGAATAAGATTTGGACCATGTCTTTCCTAAACTAGATTAAGGTTCCTTTTGCAGGTTCTACTAACAGAAATTGGTTCAAGGTTTGTCACTCTTCCCGAGGAGCGACTTTTGGCTGTGGTTAACGCTCTGCTCCACCGCTGCTACAAATATCCAACAGCTACAACTGCAGAAGTTCCCCAGTCTCTCAAGAAAGAGCTCTCAGGTGTTTGCAGAGCTTGCTTTTCAGCAGATGCTGTTAATAAGCATGTTGATTTTGTAAGGGAATACAAACAGGATTTTGAACGCGATCTTGATCCAGAAAGCACTGCCACATTCCCATCTACCCTCTCTCAACTGACTGAGCGGTTGAAACACTGGAAGAATGTACTGCAAAGTAACGTTGAGGATAGGTTTCCAGCAGTATTAAAGCTTGAAGAAGAAAGTAGGGTATTGCGAGACTTCCATGTTATTGATGTTGAAGTTCCAGGGCAGTATTTCACTGATCAGGTGACTACTACTTTTGGATTTATTTTTTCAAACAATGCCAAGACCTTAATTTTATTTCTGTGATATTACAGTATTGATTGGGGTGAAAATAACCTGTCGTTAGCCTGAGTTTATGGGGCATCTTATACTGATTCTCATTCATTTATTTATTATGGTTCCAGGAAATTGCACCTGATCATACTGTGAAGTTGGATAGGGTTGCAGCTGATATTCCAATTGTACGGAGGCATGGGAGCAGTTTTCGGCGTCTGACTCTAATTGGTTCTGATGGTTCTCAACGCCATTTTATTGTACAGACGTCTTTGACTCCTAACGCTAGAAGTGATGAGCGCATATTACAGCTTTTCCGTATGATGAACCAAATGTTTGAGAAGCACAAGGAATCTAGACGCCGTCACATATGCATTCACACACCGATAATTATTCCTGTTTGGTCCCAGGTTAGAATGATTTTCATTAAGCACATTGTTTCTTGTTTTTCTTTTATTTCCATTCACACGTCATTGCCTACTTATAAAATCTACCACTAATCTTGCTTGAAAAATTGTGTGGTCAGGTTCGCATGGTAGAAGATGATTTGATGTATAGTACTTTCCTTGAAGTCTATGAGAATCATTGTTCAAGGAATGACCGAGAGGCTGATCTTCCAATAACCTATTTCAAGGAGCAGTTGAATCAGGCCATAACTGGGCAAATATCTCCAGAAGCTGTTGTTGATCTTCGTCTGCAAGCCTATAATGAAATAACAAAAAATCTTGTTAATGACAACATCTTTTCACAGTACATGTACAAAACCCTACCCAGTGGTAACCATACATGGGCTTTCAAGAAGCAATTCGCCATCCAGTTGGCTCTTTCAAGTTTCATGTCCTTTATGCTACGAATTGGTGGGAGGTCTCCCAACAAGATTTTGTTTGCAAAGAACACTGGAAAAATATTTCAAACTGATTTTCATCCTGCATATGATGCAAATGGACTGATCGAGTTTAATGAGCCAGTCCCATTCAGGCTAACAAGGAATATGCAAGCATTCTTCTCCCATGGAGTAGAAGGCCTTATTGTATCTTCAATGTGTGCAGCTGCACAGGCTGTGGCTTCACCTAAAGTGAGAACTTTCACAACACACACACACACATTGTGTGTGTGAATCAAGATGTTTTTAATATTTTAATGTTATAATCATATATTGCATGACACGCGGCTGATTTGTTCTTAAATTTGCTGTGTTGCAGCAAAGTCAGCATCTATGGCATCATCTAGCAATGTTTTTCCGTGATGAGCTACTGTCTTGGTCTTGGAGAAGACCACTTGGGATGCCCATGGCCCCTATGGCTGCAGGTGGTACTATGAGCCCTGTTGACTTTAAACAAAAGGTTATTACAAATGTGGAACATGTAGTTGGGAGAGTTAAGGGAATAGCACCGCAGAATTTTTCTGATGAGGTGAGTAGCTAAAATATTGCCTCTTATTATTATTATTATTATTTATTTTATGTTTTGTTCTAATATGATTGTAAAGTCTAAGTTCATGCTTCTTTTTTAATTGATGGAATGGGGAGATAAATGATTATATAAAAAATTTCCAATGCGTTGTTCTACCAAAAATTCAAGAATCCAATTGATCCTCCGCACAATTCTCTATTGATTTCGTAATAACTACTTAAAAATCTAATGAGGAAAACTGGATGCCTTGCCTTTCCACTTTCAATTCATTGATTGATATTTGTTCCGGTTTTTTTTTTTTCCTTCAAATTTCTCACTCCTATATCTCACAATTAACATGGTACATTACTTATTATTTTTTATAACGTTAGTCTCTTGTCTGTATCACTTAGTATTTACGTTAATTAACGTTTATGTAGGAGGAGAATGTGATGGAACCACCCCAATCTGTGCAGCGGGGTGTTACTGAGTTGGTTGAAGCTGCCTTAAACCCAAGGAACTTGTGCATGATGGATCCGACATGGCATCCCTGGTTCTAAGAAATCTGTACCAGTATTGTCTGTACATGTGTATATATATTCTAGCTAATGTTAGCAAAGTTACTGTTTATTTTGAACCCAAGTTTGAATCTGTAACTTGGGTCCCTATTTTCCTTCTCTTAAATTAAAGGTTAGAGTGCAGGAATATGACCAAGTAGGTACGTAGAGGGTCATTGTTTTATGGAAATGTACTGGTTTTTTTTTTACCCTTGTGTATACTATGTGTATAACAGTTTAAATCATGGCCTATTTAATTTAATTAAAGTACAACCTATGCTTATACCTAGTTGGCAGGTATAAACGGGGTTGACCCTTTCTTTGATTTTAACAGTTTTAATTTTAAACCTCTAAAGAAAGTATTAATTTTAAAAGTAACATTTCAGTAGATGTAACTATTAAAATAGTTGATATTATTCTATTTATTGTGCATAAAAATAATAATTAGAGATAATGATTTCTAATTTCCAATGATTCTTTACTTCTTTAAATATAATTCTATTGTCCATTTGTAAAAAAATAAAATCTATTGTCCAGGGAATTATCAGTTTTTGGAATAATTGTTCTTCCATAAAAATATCACCTTATGGAGCTCATTCTTAAGTTGTAATTTGTTCATTTATTGCTACTTTTCTTGCAAGTGTGACTGTTTGAAACTCATTTTACAATAAATGTGAAATGTCAAACAAATGTATAGAAGATAAACATATTTCAAGTGTGTAATATTATTTATTCAAGTTTAAATCTCGTGATTCCAAAAGAGAAACTTTCCTCCCAATAAAATAAAAAGCTATATAGGTAAAAAAAAATATTATTATCTTCATCTCATGAAAGACATAATACTTCCTTAAAAAAAATAAAAATTAAAGACATAATACAAGCACTATCCTATTTTGTATGTTCGATTTTTCTAACGTGTAAATAACTAAAATTGTCTATACCTTTGTAGCACACTCTTAATTTGATCCTTGAGATAATGAATTTTAGTATGATCCTTGACTACGTAAATGTTTTTGAATTTCATCATTTTGTCAATGTCTGTTACTGAATGTCGTTAACGGCGATGACATGTTTGTTAAGTGTAATGTTGACAAACAAAATGATGTCTTACATTATAGCACAATCTAAACTTGGTCCATGAGAATATGAAAAATGTTTCTATGGATGGTGATGATGTGTTTGTTAATTGTATTATTGGCATTTACAGAAAAGAATATAAAATATTTAAAATTATAAACATAGAAAACAATTATGTGTCCTGACCTTTGTGCGTCTTTTCTTTACTTGGTGACATTGTGAATGAAACAAATGTTTTTCATTGATTTAAATTGGTTTGATTGGTACGGTGGTCACTCTTCATTTCCTTTCATTTGATGATTTTTGTAATTAAAAAAAATGATGTTTATGAAATCTGTGTTTGTTCAATGCCCTGATATATTTTTGTAAAGACATTGATGAAATGCCTACGTTTTTTTTTGTTACAAAATACCTACGTTTGTAGTGGAGCACACAATTATCTTCTTTGTTTTACAGTTTCAAATATTATATTTTCTCTGATTAAGACTGTCAACAGTACATTTAATGGATTAATCCTAATTGTTTATTGTTTTTCTTAAAACAAAATCATGGTTTAGTGTTTAGTAACCAACATTCATGAATAGAAAAGTTTCTTAGAGTTGAGAACTAAATAGAAGAAAAGTTCTGATCAATGCTTTGTATTGAAGAAAAATAATTCGATTGAAAAAAAGTAGGATGGCAAAGCGGGCCGGCCCGTCCCATTTAGGTCCCCCCGTCTAAATCCGTTAAAAATGAGACGAGACGAGTTGAGTCAAATTTAATGAC
>Ga0315913_1000429_pt1 | contig 36820 bp, 19 predicted proteins | sample MpolsnodulesMG_FD_207736 | JGI IMG/M metagenome (GOLD analysis project Ga0315913, IMG submission 207736) | Medicago polymorpha root nodule microbial communities from Los Angeles, California, United States - small nodules | ecosystem: Host-associated > Plants > Roots > Nodule | place: USA...
ATCTCCCACACCTTATAATCACCACATAGGCAGTTTCTCTAGATGATACGGTAATCAACACTTTTTATTTTGTTGACTTCCCTATCTCCGTATTTCCTTTAATTTTAACATTGTATCAGGGTGGTATCCTCCATAATTTGTTGTCACTATTTTGCTATCAAGTTCCACTAAATTTGGTTAAGAATGCATAAAAGCATGCATAAATTTGACAGTCCTTTCTCTCCCAATTTAAATCAGGTTTAGATAAATTAATATCAGTCTCGAGTTGTCTCAGGTATTGAATAACCCTGTCTATCCTAAATGCCGTATGGTCTCGGCTGTCCTAGATGAAGTTTGGCCTCAATTATCCCAAATTCGTGGTCAAATTGACATAAATATACTAAATCAGGAGACTTATTTTCTGAATCGTGAATTAATTCTTTTATGAATTGTAAGATAGGTGATCAATATAATTATGACATTAAATCCACTTGAGTTGGCCTGGTGGTATTGGCTTGGGACCCGAGAGTGTGCTCATCCTCAAGGTCTCAGGTTTGATTCTCTCCAATGCCAATATAGATGGGCTAATTTAGCTTCTTCAAAAAAAATATATAATTATGACATTTTTAAGTTAAGAAAACAAAAACCACAAGAAAAATGGCAAAATAATTCAAGATTCAAGTTATAAACAAAATGACAAGCGTAGTGACTCGTTACACAAAATTCAAGTGTGTCAAATGGTCAACAAAGTTTAATATACCTACTCTCGGCCACGGGTCTCATTTATCATCCCCAAGATCATTAGTTAATCCCCATCCTCTGGTATATCACTAGGTTGATTCTTGTTCTTGATATCTATTGCCATATTCATTCCAAATAATCCCTTTACTGTTTTGAATCTACAAGTTGTTGACTGTTGTAAAATTTGATCCTTCTACTAGGATCATTCTCTCGATGGTCTCATATAAACCAAATAAAATTTCACTATGTGAATTGAAGTTTTTAACATTATTGATCCTAATAATATAAGGAATAAGCAAATTTCCAATTACTAAAGTAACACAATTTGATGTCCAAAGTCGAAAATAAATAATTGCAATTCTTGAAGTTTGCAACTTTCTGTTCTTTAGCTCTTCTTGAAGTCTGCAACTATCTGTTTTTAGCTCTATAACTAGTTTCTTAAATATATGACATTAAGTTTTAGAATGACTCCACTTGTGAAGGCTTGCAGGTGGAGACTCAAAACCTAACATACTTATATCTAAGAACCTATGGATAGTACTAAAAAACAAACAGCCGCAAACTTCAAGAGTCATAATATAAAAAGGCATGCAAGATAATTGCAACTTATTGGAATTTGTAATCACACAGCTCTCAACATGTTGTTTACTATCTTAATCCTATGTAAATATCTTCGTTCTTTAAGTTTTATGGGCTGTCTTTATTTATATCAAAGCATGTTACTTTGGTATTGAAAATTTACTTATTAGGAGTTTTTAGCTCTATATGTAGTTTCTTAAATATATGACATTAAGTTTTAGAATGACTCCACTTGTGAAGGCTTGCAGGTGGAGACTCAAAACCTAACATACTTATATCTAAGAACCTATGGATAGTACTAAAAAACAAACAGCCGCAAACTTCAAGAGTCATAATATAATAAGGCATGCAAGATAGTTGCAACTTATTGGAATTTGTAATCACACAGCTCTCAACATGTTGTTTACTATCTTAATCCTATGTAAATATATTCGTTCTTTAAGTTTTATGGGCTGTCTTTATTTATATCAAAGCATGTTACTTTGGTATTGAAAATTTTACTTATTAGGATTTATTAGGTTCCATTTTTAGTAAAACTTCAATCTGGATAGTAAATTCTTATTTGGTTTATATGAGATTAGTGAGTGAATTGCCCCGATAGAAGGTTCAGATTTTACAATTGATCACCGGGTGGAATTGGATAGATTCAAGACAATGAAGGGACTTTTCGATTAAGTTCACATACTAAGAGAAGAACCAACTTGGAGCTCGGAGAGATTAAAGGCTCATGTATATGTTCCTTCTCCTCCCTCCTTTTTTTTATCTAAAACTTATAATTTCATTAAACTTATAGATGCTTAGCTTCCGAGTTTATATACTTTTTAAAATTTCTTGTCATTTTTGTGAAGTTATACTAGGAAGATGCATGATATGTTATTCAGTTTTTTTATGCATCGTCAGCAATATTTCATTACCGGTGCTTTCCCACCCTGCCTCTCTTTTAGTTCTCTTCAGCGACCAGAAAACAAGCACAAAGAGTTGAGTAAATCAAGAAACATAGATTTCATGCAAATTTTTTAGCTTTAGTTTCAAAGATTTGACCCTCATCACACATAGACATTTACCCAATCACATATTTCCTGTGTTTTTCTAGTTGTCTTTATGGTTGCTCCATCACCCCAAGCTCCCCTCCCCTACCCTGATCTCTACACTTTTGAAAGTATTTGGAAATTAGAATGTTCTAAAATTTGGCCTTATTTAATTCTAATTTACAAATATTGAGAATCCTTTCTTGCATTATTCTAAACAGTGGTGCTTTTTAAACTTTCTTGGCGGTAAATTGTACTGTGGTGTACTCAGAGTGTTATCTTAACATGTTTTCTTGGTCCTGCTAATTAGGAACTTAAGATAGTAAAACTATTGCCTGCTATTTATTAAAATGTCCAATCTTAATTTTCATAAACGTAGTACTTTGATTTCTCAATGCAGATGCATCATTCCTGGATTTGTGGTCTCTTGATAAATTTCAAAGCCTTCTTAATCGGTCCAATGAAGACCCAAAATTAAAGAAGATGTTGCAGCAGGATAATCTTGTTGTATTCCTGCACCTACTTGGATGTGACTCTAATGGACATGCACATAGGCCCTTTTCTTCAATTTATCTCAACAATGTTAAGGTTGTTGACCATGTAGCTGAAAGTGTGTATAATCTTGTTCAAGATTATTTCAAGGATAACCTTACATCATATGTTTTTACAGCAGATCATGGAATGAGTGACAAAGGTTGCAACACTTCTTTTTCCATCTTTATAACTGCATATTCTTGTATGTTATATTTTGTAAGGGGACATAGGCTGCAACACTTAAATTTAAATTTGTAAATTTCATTTTAGATGTGAAAAATGTTGGAAGTAATAGTTTGTCAAAAGAATTTGTCAATATCGACCAACTCTGCTATTACCAGCATTTGAAGTGCTTTATATTGCTTGTTATAAATGTAAGACTGTAATTGTACAACCGTAGTTTAGCATTTATTCCCTCAGTTGTCTCTCATGGTAGGATTGTACCATATACAAAAATTTGTACATTGGATCATTGCTTTGGAGTTCTGTTACCGTTGACATTAAAGAATCTTCGATTTCCAATTATCTGGGTTTGTTTTTTGTTTGTGTCCTGATTTAAAATAAAAGAAAGGGTTTATATACGCTTTTGTCTTTTATTTAATTACTTATTTATTTCTCATCATAGGAAGCCACGGAGATGGGCATCCTACAAACACTGATACTCCCCTTGTTGTATGGGGAGCTGGTGTTAAACATCCAATGCCAATATCTAGCAGCAACCATTCTGATCGTGGTTTTCGGTTTGTTGACGATCACGTACATGATGCGCCGACACCAATTGAATGGGGTTTGCATGGGATAGAAAGGGTGGATGTCAATCAGGCTGATATTGCACCACTCATGGTTATGATCTTTTTCTTAGACGACATGTTCAAAGCATGATGTGTATCTATATGTCCATCCTTAGGTTTCATTATCTGATGTACTTGTTAAATTTTCTTACAGTCTACATTACTTGGTCTGCCATGTCCTGTTAATTCAGTCGGTATTCTGCCTCGAGATTACATTAACATGACCAAGGTATATTCATTTAGTTCTGATTGGTAACAGACTTCTTGATTTTGGTGGAAAGCGTGTTAATCTGCTTTTGTTAAATATTTTAGTTGAAACTAAAAATATGTGCTGAAGATAATCAGGGGATGCTCTGACTAATATTTAATGTATACCGTGTTCCAGGCTGAAGAAGTTGAAGCTGTTCTATCCAATACAAAGGAAATTCTGAACCAGTTTCTTCGTAAATCACGTATCCTTCACATAACTGATCTATTGTATTTGATATGTATTGATTTTTCCTCGTCTGTAGCATGGCATCTTCCATTATGGTTTTCAAAATGAATATACATATTTTTTTTCTGTAGACAAGAATATGCCAAATGGTGTAACTATAAATTGTAAAATTTAAAGTACTCAGCGGCCAATTCATGAGATATATGTTATATAAGGAAATAATAAAAATTATGTTTTACTCATGGAGATAATATAGAAGTAAAATAGATTGAAGAATGTTGGTTTCATTAACAAATTCAGATATAAAGCAGTCACATTTGTTATACTTTAAACCTTTCAAACCACTGTCTCATTATTCATCAATATTGGACAAAATTGAGGGTCTGATATTGGCTAGAGATTACGATGCTGCAATGGATTTATCCGAAAACCTTAGAAGTTTGGCATTGCAAGGACTTCACTATTTTCAGACTTATGACTGGCTGATGCTCATGTCTGTAATTACCCTTGGGTATGTTGGTTGGATGATCTATCTTGTTCTTCACGTGCTGCAATCTTATACTTCACTGCCAGGAACTATTTTTGGAATGGAGCGAGCAGATGAGAGAAATAGCCATGGAAAAGTAATGTTTGTGAAAGCTTAGTTTTACTAATGTGTGTTTTTTTTTTTTTTTTTTTTTTAATTTTTTTATCATTAGTTTTTCCAGTATGTTATTAACTGTGTGAGCTGCTATTACATGGAGTCAAATGCAATAAAGACATCTTTTTGGAGAAAATGCACATATCTATATAGAATTTTTTGTTTGTTTGAATTATATGGAAATTAAGTGGATTGTAATTCTTAGCTGAAAATCATTGATTCTTATTGATTTACTATTCATGCAAGCATTATTGATAATCTATGCTATCTTCTTTTGCAGATATATCTATGTGGATGTATTGTGACTGGAATGCTTTGTTTGCTATTTTTGTTGGAGCATTCTCCTCCTCTTTACCATGCGTACATGATAATGACATCATTTCTATGGGTTCAAATAATTAGTCAATACCAGTTTATAAAGGCATTATGGAAACACTTATTTCAAAGAAGAATGAATCACATTATTAAGCTGCTCGCGACTATTGCTGTCTCAGTTTTTATTGCTGAGTTCCTGGTATGTATATTTTCCATAATATTGTCTAACCTAGGAATTGAATTTGTTTAGAATTGTAATAACGGAGATATCTCGAAATAAGGAAAAATAGTAAACCAAGCAAACTAAGATAAGAAATTGAGATAATAATCCTAATTATTATTATAGTCAAACACAAATGTAGTTATGTTTCATCTGATGAAATATTTGGTATACATTGTAGGTTAACAGCTTCACTGACAGGAAACTCTATACCGGCTGTTTTTTAATTGCTGGGGCCACGGCTTCAATTTATCTCTTTAAATCAATTCCCTGGAGATCTGGCATACCGATATATGTCTGCAGTGCATGTTGGTTTTTGTCTATTTTCACATTGATGCCAGCAGAAATTCCTGACAATAATCTATTAGTGTAAGTCACTTCCACTAAATATATAATTACCACTTTGTTTGCCAAAGCCCAAGTCTATTAATGTTTGGAAATGATAGTCAACCAAGCTGCTGAACTGAACTCCCGAACTACAACCTTAAAATCCAAGCATGATACTTAATTTCTCACTGCATTTTTTTAATTCTCTAGTATTGGACTGTTACCCTTCCATATTACAATGTAGTTATTATAGATCATTTCTTAGCTAAAGTTACTTGAATATTTGTACCCATAACTAAAATTTCTGAGTCGGTATTGTCTGATCTAAAATCAGGTAGGTAGTTATATTGTTATGCCTATTTTGTTGGTATACATAGACCCATGCGTGCTGTATTTTTCAGATGATAATTTGTTCTGCTCAAAATTACAGAAACCGTCGTAATATGATTTTGTCTTCACTTTCTCTCCAAACCTTGTCTTTTCATTCCGATAGTATACTAGAGGGATATAATTTGTAGACTTATTTATCTGATTTTCCGTTGTATATTTACAATTGAAAATAAGCACATAATAAGATACATTCATTACTTTTCATCTTTATTACTCCCTCCGTCTCACAATGGGTGTCCTCTTTACTATTTTTCTGTCTCAAATGATTTGTCTCTTTTACAATATCAATACAACATTACTTATCATTTCATTAATAATCGTGTAAAACTCAAAAGGGGCACCTATTGTGAGACGGAGGGAGTACTTGATCGACCCTTGAATCCATATAACATTGTTGAACATATCAAATTATTATGTTTGCAGAGTTAGTAGTGGTGCGGTTATTATCATTATAGGAATAGCTGCAAGGTGGCTAGCTTTACATGCTGGCGGGAGTAAGTATTGGCAAAGTATATGCAATTGTGAACTGAAAAATCCCAAATATTCAACCCTATTTTACCTTCAGGTTCATCTCATCACTTCTTTGCCATTTGTGTTTGAGTTTTGGAAGCTTAGTTGTGCATAATGTATGATAAACCCACCGGTTTCCTTTTGTTGTCTATCCCCAGGCTCTTTTGGTTGCCTTATCTTCACTCATGGTGTATTTATCAACTACTCACAGAACTGAAAACCAAGAGTTGCATGCATTTCACCAGTTGATAAATTGGAGCGTTGCTGGTATAGTTTTGACTCTTCATTCTTCTCCTTTTCTTAAATTTTTTAACCCCATGTTGTATCACACAGATCTACTTGCTCCTCATATTAGATAGCTTACTGGTTAACACTTGCAATGCTTAGTTTTTTAGTAGCTGCTTAGCTTAAGTTGCTGTAGTTTAGGTCTAGAAGATTATGATTTCAGTTATATATTTCGGCGCCTTTAGTCTTCTTTTGTAATTAACCATTGTATGGTGACCACACACTCTCGTTTTTGAAAGAGCCCCTCCAAGACTAACACAAATTTTCCTTAAAACAATATCTTGGTTATCACTCTATTCCAGTAGTAAGTAGTCTGCATTTGTAAAGGCTACAGGAAATGAAGAAATTATGATCAAACTACTTATGATAGATACTCCCAGGAGTGAGTGATCACCTTCCTATATCTACTTTTATGTCATTGCTTTCGTCTATCTTTAGACATGATTCATAAAGGACATTCTGATATTGTTTGTTCTGTGTAGTTGGCCCCACTTAGTAGGACAATGCTTTGGTTATAGTTGTTGCTTACTTGTAAATATACTGTGCTGCATAAACCATTTAAAATTGAAGATTCAGTGCTGAATTATATTGACCACCTGTTCTTTAGGTTTTTCTATGGCACTCCCACTGTTTTCAGAAAATAGCATCTTATCTCGACTTACTTCCATATTCCTTGGCTTTGCACCTCCATTCCTTCTTCTCTCCATTGGGTATTTCTTTTTCACCAATCCTTTTTTAATTTCTCTCTGAATCTCTTGTTGATGTAATGATGAATATGTTTTTACCCTTTCTATCTTGATTCCTGTGCAGATATGAAGCTGTATTCTATGCTGCTCTTGGTCTTGTACTGATGGCATGGATACTCTTTGAAAATACACTTTTCAGCCTAAATATTTTGAACTTGTCGTCAAATTCCATTAAAAATGTTACGAATCATCTCAACCTTGTATATGATAATAGATCTTTGCAGCTCTCTGATGTGAGAATCCCAATGGCCTTTGTAAGTCTTATTCTTCTGTGTCTTTTTTCCTTAATTATGTGATTAAATTTGACCATCCTTTTGATGGGTAAAGTAAATTAAATTAACGTTGCATAAAGCTTCATGAAAAGATGCTGTCCATTAACTTCCTCTGACTGTTGGTATTTTTAAAATGGGATGGAATATTCTGTTTAACATTAACAATTATCCATTCGTGTGAAAAACAAAGAAACCTTAGCAATTATCCATGGTTTTTTTTCATTGCTTTGAAACTTGTACAAGGGCTGAAATAAAATCCAAAGATCAGTAGTCTCATCTTCTAATTTCTCTGCCATGTCCACCGAATATGTTATCACATATCATTTTATGGATTATCATCTGAAAATCATCGCAAATGGCTGAAAATACCAACCTAATCAGAGCCCCTCAATGTGCTGATATTGCTTGCGAGGTGTTGCTGGTCATCTTGCTCCCCCCATCTACATGGGTTAATGAGTTCATTGAAGTTGTTAAGCCAGCGTCGTTCATGTGTCATTTTATGTGAAAAATTTAACAATAGTTGCCTATAATGGTACAGCAAATGGCTAATAAACAATCAATTTAATGTTACAAGGCACTCAACATATGCTGCTGAACTTTAAAAAGAAAACCATTATTTAAGTGTTGGTTTAAATTTGAACTAAATTTTCCATCTTATTCAATAGATTTCTCTAGCAGACATCATTGGTGTTTTCTTTTAAGGGGTGTGGAGTGCTATTCTGTTTGTAGGTTAATGTTGAAGTCTTATCATGCAGTTTTTTAATTCAGTTGTGTGTATGAGTTACCTTGTATGATGATTAAGGAATCACTAAACTTTGAATTTAGCAATGTAAAAGAGAATGGGATTAGAATTTACATTTTAAATATTATGTTAGTAACAATTATATGATTTGGAAATTGTAGTTTAAAAAATCTTTAGGATTTTAGAAATGAATAATAAATTACTGCTACATTAGCATATCCTCTTGCTTTCTGATTTTTCTAAGATTTGTAGTTTCCTCTTTTATTTTCTTTTGCTACTCCTTTTCTGATCTCTCGTTTCTGCTTCTGTATTTTCTTGATAATATGTCCAATACACATCTGAATAACTGTAAGGGAAGAAGCTACTACACTAAAATGTAATCAATATATAGATGAACAATACACAATATGATGCCATAAGAAACAGCAGAAGTTACACGATATGACATGATTGAAGCATACTCTAATAATACTCAAATAATGCTTATTAAGATTCAGGGAGCCAAAGCATGTAGAATTATGCATAGATTTCTTGTTATATGCATAATGTAAATCAGATAGGCTATAAGTCACTATTTATATAAATAATACATTTTTGACATGTCAAGAAATTACTGCATCATGCAGATGGTTTTGTTCAACATTGCCTTCTTTGGAACGGGAAATTTTGCCAGTATTGCTAGTTTTGAGATTTCATCTGTTTATCGGTTCATTACAGTCTTTAGTGTAAGTAAAATTAAAATTCTCTTAATTCCTGACTTATTACTTTTAATAAGCTTTTGCACTCATATATTTCCTCCCAATTGCAGCCGTTTCTGATGGCAGCACTGCTTATCTTCAAGTTATTTATACCCTTCATACTTGTAATGTAAGTGCACTTAACACTATTTATAAATATCCCTGAAGTATACATCTTTGAGACTCGCTTCCTAAAATAGATGGGAAGTCCTTTCTTGCTTACAAAACGTCTAAAATAAATGATATGAGATCATTTTACCTTTTTAAAAGTAAAGCTGGAACAATTTTTTCCAAAGAGAGATTTATTATTCACTTTAAAACTGATAGCATCTTGAATACATAGAGTTCTTGCATTTTATGGAATAAAACATGATAAACTTTATAATAACGTTTTCATTTTCCAAAACTAAATAGGAGAAGATAGTGTTTAAATGATATAACCTGTAGATTACATAAATAATGTTTTAATGGTACATATATCTTAAATAATGTTTTCTAGATTACTCTGTCTTTCAAGTTATAACATTTACATATTCTGTTCCTTACTAACTTGTTATGACTTGTAACCTTTGTTTTGGTTCTATATCTTTTTTACTATTGTTCATCTAATATTATTTGCAATGGGCGCAACTGCAGATGTGCATTTAGTGCAATAACCAAACTTAACCAAGTTCCAAGGATGGGATGCTACTTTCTTGTTATATTATTCTCAGATGTGATGACTATTCACTTTTTCTTTCTGGTATACTCATCCTTTTCTTTATAATTTCATTTAGGTTTCATAGAATTTTGTAAATTCGTTTATTTTCATGCAGTTTTTGATTTTTCATATCCATGCCATCATTCAAGTTTCTATGCTTTTTCCACCTGTTTTCTTTTTGTTTGGGCTCCTAGTGCCATGTCCTTTGTAGTTTTCTTTCACTTCATTGAGCTATTCTGTTTATTAATATTTTGCATATGTTTAGTGATAAAAATGATAGTCATATTGATAATATGAAAGATAAAAAGGTTTGAAAGACAGACAGGAGAAGATACTACTTAAAAAGTTGGAATCTAACAAACATTACTTTAACTATGTTTTAAGTGAAGAATATACAATGGTATAGTTGTCAACCAATGATCCCATAATTATGAACTAATGAATCCCTAATTAGCATCCTTAATTTCTGGTTCGAAACTTGAATTTACCGTACTTTCTTACTTGATCTTTTATAATAATTGAGGGGGATGGATAGCTCACTTGGTTGAGCAAGATATCATAAAAGTTAAGGAGTTTAAAGGTCCACAATTCGAATCCTAACAATGAAGGTAGCTAACATCGTACTCATTTAATTCAAGAGACCAATAATATTTCTTACCCAAAATGATTGAAATACCCTAATTCTAACTTAATTTAAACCAATAATTGCCAATTTCTGTGGGCTAATTGGCTTCAAAAAAAATTATAACGATTAATCATTAACAGTGTGTCGAAGTCATATTTTGGGATGCTAAATAACTCATATCTGCTGGAACCGTGCCGCGAAGCTTTAAGAATGTTTTAGGTTGCCTATTGATTACCCAGCACAAGCCTCCTCTTTTTTTGGTGTTTGAGATGGGCTATGTAATGCATATATGAGGATGTGATCGCATGAAACAAATAAAAGCAATAGAAAGAAAGTCAATTATCAGTTATTGTAGAAAACAATGTTATCAATGGCAGATGGTATTGCAGTCTAAGGCGACGAGGCATGGTGTCCATACTTAAAATATAATATATACAGATACAGTTAAGAATATAATTAAAAAACAACAAATAAACTTACAACATATATCAATAGCAATTAACTAAATTGACAAACCAAATAATCTATCATGATCAGTACAGATTAAAATTAAAAGAGAAAGAGACATCAGAGATAACAAAGAGAAGGATATGGTGCAAAATAGGACTAAATGGAATGGATAAAAGTCAATGGCTGGATATATTAAATTGCTGTAACTGTGTTATACAGTACGTATGGTCAGCCAGTCCGTGAACCCTTTAATTGTATTTCGTAAAATACTAATTTTTTCAACATCAGTGCTCATGTTAAAATGTCCTTTACTTTCTTTATTGTTTCCTTTTCACTATAACTGCTAAATTAGATTTGTATTTTTTCTCTGGCACTGCTAATTTTGGTGCCGGAGGATATATATTTGAGGCCAGGTATCCTGATAGCAAAATTGATGGTTGGCAGGTTCGCAATACGGGAAGCTGGATGGAAATTGGAAATAGTATTAGTCACTTTGGTATCGTGAGTGCCCAAGTTGTTTTTGTTCTGTTACTATTTGCCCTCACGAATACATACACAAAAAACATTCAATGTAATTCAGCAGTGCCAGCCACACGTAAGGCAAATTAGGTTTTATAAAAATGAGACATAATGGATCCAAATCAGTCTTATTATCATGGATGACTACACATTTCTCGGTGGTGGCCTTGATGGTTTATGACCAACCTGATACTATGTTGCTACACTGGCTAACTTTCATTTGGAATTTCCGGTTTCACTGATCTTGATACAACTGGTACTGAAGTTTTGGAACGTTTGCAGATTTCAATTTTAGTATTCGTCTCCAGCAATAGAATTAAAAAATTTGATTGAGGGACAGTGATGGTGAAAGGCAAAACAAGCGAAATTTGTGCCTCAATACAAAGAACCTCCACATATAGGGCTTTCTTTACGTACTGCATTTGAATTGTACACAACTGAGTAGTGGGAAAGTACAAAACCAGGTGATTTCATTGCTTGCTTCGCATATCCGAATGCAACTGAAATGGAATTTTTGTTTTATGTTATTTATACGGTAGCTAATGTAACTTTGACATGTTACTCGGACTTGTGAGTGAGTTTATATAAAGAGGAATTACTTTATCTTTTCACTTGCTTAGATTTGAATATCATGAAAGAGAAGCATATTGAATCATATAAACAATTTTTTTTGTCTGAAGGAGTAAATTGGACAACTGTAGTTCTTTAGGGACATGAGCATAGCCTGTGCCACAGATAAGCCATTTGGTGCTTGGTCCCATGTGGAGTTTGTGCCACGGAGCATTCATTTCCTGCATGGTCCCGCGTACAGCCTATGCCATAGACCATATTGCTCCCAAGCATAGATGAGCACGTACGGCCTTGGGTACTGCGAGTCCTGCTGACCCAACGGACCTTGTGCAAGGAGCCCTTTGAAACATTTGTAGGGCAGGGCGTCGGCCCGTGCTGGAGCATAATACATCACTGAATACATTTGTTCCTATATATGACCCGTCTTTAAATTTCAATGTATTATCAACATTTTTTTGGTTTGTCAAATACTCCCCTTATTATATTGCTAATGTTTGACACTAACATTAATGAGTAAGAGAGTAAATGACCCGGTGAAGCAATGAAAATCAAGTTATATTAGCAAGCTTTGATTGACCATTCCTAGCAAATAAGCCACTCGAGTTTGTGACCGTCATCCTACACGCAATGATACCAAGGTTTGTACAAGTTTTATAACTATGTTTTCATGTAATATCATTAGGTTTTATGTACAGATATTTTAATATGATACCTTCTCGAGTGATAGGGAAAAATAAACACAGTAATTTGGTTAGGATTTTATATGAAGTACAACAGATGAATAATTTTTCCTTTCAAAAAAAAAAAAAATGAATAATTTATTTTTTTTGCGGAAATTCGTAGGCCAAACTTTTTAAAACATATTTGAAAACAATAAAGATCAGAAAGTATAGAAGGACTTGCTCTTTTATTTCCCCTTCATCACAATTAAGCATTGTTGCTTATGGATTATCAAATATTCTTCCAGCCACTACTGACAATATCATTATCCAACGTCCAAACTTTGGTAATGGTATATTATTTATGTTTTTTCTTTTTGAAAGAAGACAGAAAACAGAAACCAATCTAATATATATCCATCATGCTTCCAACTTTTACATCTAGTTTTACATCTATTAGGAATATTATTAGGTGGCTTTGATAAACGGTAAAAGAAAGAGGTTATGAACGAAAATGAAGGCGTGAGATCCGAATGTGTTAATTATTTAAATGTAAGAATTAGTGACATTTGGAAGAGAATTGCTTATAAAATGGATCCCTTTATAACAAACAAATGCACCTTTCCTCAAAAGAGAGAAAACTAATTGCAACAAGTTATCATGAACACCTTTCCTCCACCTTGGCCTCTTCCGTATGTGGTGATCCTCCGCAAAACCCCGCCTCCGTCCAATGCGTCGGAATCGCCGCCTCTATCCAATGTGTCCGAATTGCCGCCTCCGTCTGATGCGCTGCCTCAGCCAAATCCATCAGTATTGGCGGTAATCCTCTCCGAAGAACTTATTACCGAAATACTATCACGTCTTAATGTGAAGTCTCTGATGCAACTTAAGTGTGTGAGTAAGACATGGAAAACTTTAATCTCTGATCCCTTATTCATTAAACAGCACCTTAAGTTATCTGCACAAAACCCACAACTTGCAGTTCTTTCACACGTCGATCGAGATGTTAATGTCAACCTCATCTATGTGAGTCGTTTGGTGGAGTGCCTGTGGATTTCCATCATCCCTGCACAAATTGGAGGTGATTTTAATGTCCAACCCAACTTTGTGATTCATTTATCACCACAATACTCAATGCGCCGCAACGGTTATTTATGCCCATCCTTTTACAAGAATTGCCATGGGATCGTTGGTTCATGCAATGGATTGATCTGTTGAGGCAAAATCCATAATTAATTTTAAAGATAATAAACTTTAATGATTAAGGACTAAATGAACTTTGATTAATTCCTTGGTATTTAACTTGTGCTCTTGAGTGTTTTACTAAGACAAGAACAAGGTTTAAATCATACCAAGATACAAGAAATCAAAGGACAATGAATTCATAAACTAATTTTGAAGTTCAGAAAGTTAGTTCAGAATGTTGATCAGTGAGTTGATCAAAACGTTCAGATGAGAGTTCAGAAGGTTGTTCATAAGCAAACCCAGAATCATCAAGAATATGAAGAACATGCAAAGTACATATAACATGAGTAAATGCTCAATAAGGTCCAATTTGCATGGTTCTATCAACAGTAATGGCATGGACAAGGAACTATGTCAATAAGAACTTCAAGGTTCATTCAAGACTATGAACACTTGAAGTACTAGGAAGTGAAAATTAATAGATGGAGATTGATGAAGAAGTTCAGATAGAACAAGAGAATGTTGGAGTTCAACCAGACTTTGATCTCAACATAGAAGACACTACAACTGATTTCAATAATGAAATCTTTCAAGATACTCAGGATGAAAACATTCAGCAGGATGATCAGAATGTTCAAGACAATACTAATCAGAATGTTCAAGGTTAGAATGTTCTGCAAACTGTGGTTCCAAATGTTGAACAGCTGTCAGCAGATCCTAATCCTTTGGCTTCAGGATCTTTGCCTTCTGAGGAAGTTCAGTGTAGTGTTTAACTTGATCAGAATGTTCCATTTGCTTAGAACATGGAACATGCTCAGTTTTTTAACTTGTCAACATCAACCATGAGGTCTACTGCTAGAATTATCAAATATCTGGTGTCTTCCCTACCAACACCCATCACCATTCCTTCATCTACACCACCACCACCACAAATCAAAACCACTTAAAACCTGCCAAACATGTCTGCTCTGTTTGATTCTTTGAACACTTTTATCACAACCAACAAAGAGAAGGTTGAAAAATCTGGTCAGGCTAAGAAGCCTTCAAGAGCTGAGAAAATGGCTGCTAGGGCTCTTAGAGTTTCAACAAAAACTCACAAGATTGTCTGTGTGCTTGCTGAATGGACAAGAGATGTTCATGCTCCTGGCTAGGTCATTGATCCACCAGTCTTCGATGATCCCACTGTGTTTGAGTCTGAACCATCCTTTGACTCTGGGGACTCCACCCCCTAATTTTTTTCAAGACCACCTCCCTATTCTTTTTGCAGATGACTAAAGGGGGAGAAGCTTTAGGATTTTATGTCTTAAGTTTTCTAAGTATTAGGCCCTAAGTAGGTCTTGTGATCATTAGTTGTTGGAGTTTTATAAGACTTCATGTTTTGTTTGATCATATGTACTTTGAATTTCTTTTTTGTTTTTGAACCATATTCATCATGTAACTGTCCTTCATGTTTAAGTATTAATGAATGAATTTGATTTTGTTTCAATTATGCATATTTTTATTTATGCAAGGGGTTATGAAATTGAGGGGGAGCTTTTTAATGTTCTTAAAAACTCATCATAATGGATTATGAAAATAAGGGGGAGCATTAAAATAAAATTTCCAAGCTCTGAAATTCTTCATATATAATCAAAATCCATAATCCTAAATCATAAGTTTATCATCTTCAAAAAGAGGGAGATTGTTGAGGCAAAATCCCTAATTAATTTTAAAGATAATAAACTTTAGGCTAAAGTGCACTTTTCCCCCCTTAAGTTTTAAAAAATTGCGATTTTGGCCCCCTATTAAAAAAATGACAAAAGTGACCCCTCATGTTTAGAGAAATATGCTCTTTTGACCCCCTATCATAAGGGAAATATGATCTTTTGACCCCTTATCTTCTCAAAAAGTTGCGATTATGGCCCCTTTTTTGGGACACGTGGCATCTTCTCAGCCATTTTGGGACGAGAGGAGCCAAAATTGTAATTTTTTTTAATAGGGGGCTAAAATGGCAACATATTGAAACTTACGGGTCGAAAAGTGCAGTTTAGCCTAAACTTTAATGATTAAGGACTAAATGAACTTTGATTAATTCCTTGGTATTTAACTTGTGTTCTTGAGTGTTTTACTAAGACAGGAACACGGTTTAAATCATACCAAGATACAAGAAATCAAAGGACAATGAATTCATAAACTAACTCTGAAGTTCAGAAAGTTAGTTCAGAATGTTGATCAGTGAGTTGATCAGAACGTTCTGATGAGAGTTCAGAAGGTTGTTCATAAGTAAACCCATAATCATCAAGAACATGAAGAACATGCAAAGTACATATAACATGAGTAGATGCTCAATAAGGTACATCTGCATGGATCTATCAACAGTAATGGCATGGACAAGGAACTATGTTAATAAGATCTTCAAGGTTCATTTAATACTATGAACACTTGAAGTACTAGGAATATTCGGTAATTCTAGCGCACTTGTTTTAAAATGTTTTGTACGATGTTTCAACGTTTAAGATGTTCCGTTCAATGTTTCAACATCACGTAATAAACAGGAATAAAAACAAGAAAATAAATGACAAGAAAGTAAAGAACACAGAGAGTTTGTTGACCCAGTTCGGTGACAAACACACCTACTCTGAGGGCTACTAAGCCAAGAAGGAAATCCACTAGTGTTGTCCTTATTCTATAGCTCTCAACAAACTCCTCGTTTACACTAAAGACCTAGGACCTACCCGTCTAGATTTCAACCTGGGAACTTCTAGATCTGAGATCCCATCTCACTATCCTAACGGCCAGTCACAACCCCTGTGACCTATCAGACCTAAACACAAACAAAAAGATGAAATTACCTTCAAACAAACAACTAACACCTTGTTTCACAACTTCGGTGTAGTACACAAGAGTATCAAACTCAACACATAGTCCTAAACATGTATCACAAACGATACAAGAAAGGATCACATTATAGGTTCTAAACTTGCATCACAAACGATACAAGAGTAGAGCACCTGTAGACTCAAAACCCTAAAAATCTAAACTTTTTAGTATGACGGATTGAATGATCAATTAGGTCTTGAAGTCTCCCTTATATACTGAAGCAGTTTGGGCCAAATACTTAGTTGGGCTTTAGAACAAAGCAGATCGGTTCAGCTAATCTGCAAAACAAGAATCAGAAACAAATATGGAAAGTCCTAAAATGTCGGAACATTTTTAGGATCGTTCCAACCAATTACAAATATTTCCTAAAATATAAATACTACTTTAGAAATATTCCACAGCTGATTCTATTAAGATATGCGCGTTGCTTGGTCAAGAAGATAAGGAAATATTGTTTCCTTAAACAATGAAGGGTGCGCGTACATATAGGCATGAACCCAGGCACACTGAACCGTGCCAGGATGTTGGAACATCGTATCCAACATCTTACAGAGATGCCTAACCACATGTTGGGACATTGGTTCCAACAACACAAACAAGGATATTTGTTTTAGCAACAATGCAGCCCATACAAATACCCAACAATCTCCCCCTTTGACAAGTTTTTAGCTAAAACAAATTAAGGCTAAATACAAAGAATAGAGGGATACATAATATCATTTCTCCAAGAGCATGAGCACATACCTATGAAGAAACAGCTAGCACACATAATCTAAAGAGACACCTCAGATACACTTTCTCAAGTCATCACGAACACATATTCAAGAAGAAGGAGTAGCAGGCAGTATCACTAAAGTCATAGCAAAAGTGTGCATACAAGAATACCTCATAGTCTTCAATCACAGCTTCAACTGTAGAGGTATTACACTTATCAGAGACATGCAGCAGCAGATAAGATATATGCATAGTCTCACAAGAGCAGAGGAAAAATAAATTCCTATGCTACACTAGGAACATAAGTTCCCATACATTGGGTGTTCCAACATCCTTCACCACATGGAGCAGAGGAAAAATAAATTCCTATGCCACAACTACGAAACATAAGTTCCCATACATAATAGGATGTTTCAACATCCTTCATAACTTCAGACAGGAGTACCTGCCACTCATAGAGGCAAGAGAAAAATAAATTTCCCATACCTACAGAGTACTGTCACTAACCACATATAGAAGTAGGGGAAAAATAAAATCCCAGACTTACAAGTGACAGACATGGATGTCTGCAGAGTACTATCACCAACCACAAATAGAAGCAAGGGAAAAATAAATTCCCATACTTACAAGTGACAGACATGGATGTCTAAACATCTGACTCAACATCCTTTCAACCAACTTGAACTAGCGCAAACACACAAAGAAGTATCACTCCCCTTGAATATAAGAGCCTATGAGTGACTACTTACATGAATATTCCTTTACTCACCCTGAACACATGCACAATAAGAATCCCAAAACTCTTAAGGCATAGAATAAAAGAAAACTTCAGGGCTGATTCAACCAAATCTTCAGGGAATACTTACCAACTAGCATACCTAAGCTAGCAGACCTATTAAGGTCACACAGAATCACCTAGAGACATGCTCCAGTTTCTTATAGCAGCAGCAGGGAACATGTACATCACAATCAAAATATTGAGAAAAATAAATTCCCAGAACAATAGAGAGATGTTGCAAGATTAGTTCCAACATCTACACAAGTTTTCACAGACATGTTCCAACATTCTCATGAACATCAGCAAGGAACATGTACAAAATAAAATTACTGAGAACAGATTCTCAAATCAACATTAAGACACCAAGATGTTGCAACATGAGTGCCAACATCTACACATAACCTGAAATAGTTGCAAAATAAATGCAACAACAGAAAATACATGCATACAAAAATAGGTGCAATACAACAGCACACATTCAAAAGGATGCAAGATAAATGCAGACAGAATACAAGCATAGAGAGTATATATACCATTTTTCTCCCCCTTTTTAGCCACAAAATATGCCAAATAAGTTTCATAAGAAAATACCAGAAACATAAAATCAGAAATGCCAAAAAGTGCCAGTAGAATACCAAGAAAGACAAAATGCAGAGTACTTAGGTATTACAAACCAAAAATAGGCACACACAGGTGCACAAAATATTCAGGGCATAGCCCACACAAACAGAAATCTTGAAATAATAAAAAAATAGATCATTCTGCAGCCTCAGAACTGCTCCCAGAAGCTTCCACATCTTCTTGATCCTCATCAGCATCATCATCCTCTTCTCCATCCTCACTTTCTGCTTGCTCATCCTCTGCAACAACATCCTCTCTTTCTAAAGAATGAATCATTTGTTCAAACTGGGCTTTTTTTTCATCCAGCATCACACAGGTGTCCTCCAAAGCAACAATGATCTCTTCTTTTGTCATAGACTTGGCAGCAGGGATTGACTCAGATGTTCCAGCAAGATCTGGAGCATGATTGTCTCCGAAGAGTTTTTGATGGATGGTGAGAGGAGATTCCCTCTTTTTAGGCAGGTCATCACCAGTGATAAGACCAGGATGTTGGTCTAACATAATACTACACAACAAGGTTGGAAAGGCTATTGGGAGTCTAACTGCATCATTCTTAGCATGCTTCACAGTCTGATTAAAGATATACCTACCAAAGCCCATCTTAGATTTTGTTCCTATAACATAGATAAATTTAGCCAAACCTGTTGCAATGTCTAATGAGTGAGTAGTAGACACCCAGTTTGAGGCTCCAATCCTGTTGAGTATAGCATATTTCACACTCAGCTTTTCAGATGAGATCTCCCCTTTTGTTGGCCAGACCTTTACCTTATTAGCTGTAATCTCCTTACTCACTTGGTTATCAGTAGCTTCTAGTTCACTTGATAATCAATCATTAAGAATCTGTTGATGATGTTGGGGAGAAGTTGACACATTCTCCTCTGACATACGCTTTCTAATATTCTCTGCTCAGAGGATTGTCACACTCTGTAGGAATATTCACAATAAATTCCTTCACCAGTTTTTCATAGCACTCTCCAAGGTTGCACACAATTTTGATAAGCCTTGCTTCTTTGATAAGATCCATCACAACTTTTATTTCAACAGCCTCCTTGCTTAGCTCCCTTTTGACAGCCAATCTCCTATGAAATATAAATCTCCATCTTTGTGCGTTCTCAGGCAGATGGAAAGAAACCTTGTCAATAGGCACATTTTCCACAGTCTGCACAATCTTCTTTCCATCAGACTTCCTTGAGGCAGAGAGGATGATGTTTGGCACATCCTCCTCAACGTCATAGTTAGATTCACTAGAAGAGACAACCTTCCTCTTTCTAGTCTTTCCTGCAGTAGTTTTGACCTTAACCTTGCTCCATCCTTTCTTAGGGCCAACACCAGTATTCCTTGTTCTGGTCTTGGGAGTAACACTTACAGACACGTCACTTTTCTTGGGAGTTTCATTAACAGAGGGAACAACTTTGCCTTTACTACTTCTCAATCTTTTGGCAGGACCTTCTCCAATACTCTGCATAAGCGGGATGTCAGAATCCATTTCTTCTATTACATTCTTTTCTTTTCTTTTTCATCAGACTGGACTTGCTCAGGATCAGATTCTTCTTCAGTTAGTTTCTCATTTTCAAAGACAAAGTTTACAGTAGTGTCATTGGAAGGGGCTTCCTTCTCAGCAGTAGTTTTGACTTCTGACTCATCTTCAACAGGGGTACCAGTATTCTCTTCCTGTTTGTCCTGGTTGTGCAAAGATGTTCCAACATCTGGTCTAACACCCTTTTGATCATCACTCTTCTTAGGAGAAGTTTGATCAAGGTCATTTATGACATTTTCTTCATCTATATTAGGGTTATCGACATCCATAACTTCAGTACTATCTATTGCTGCGTTCAAGTCTTCTAGCCCTAGTTTTCTACCAGATTCAGAAACAACAAGGGCTAGGGTTTCATCAGGGGTACCTTTTCCAGCAGTGGAAGTTGCAACATCAGAAGCAATCTCAAGATTTTCTTCAGCTTCTGCATTCTTGAGATCTTTCGCAGAGATTCCATAACTTGGTTCGACCACGATGGATACGAAGGGATTTTTCTTTTCGTATAGATCAACCATGCTTAACGGTGTCTTTGATTCACCCTTTTTTTTTTTTTATTTATCTTAGGAGCCTTTTTCTTCTTTGAGATGAACTTGGTTGTGATTGCCTTCTTACATTTTGGAGACGAAACCATTGTGATGGGTTCAACTATTTTGGGAATGGAGCTTTTTGGTCCTTGTTGATCAGATGAGTTCTTTTCTTCAAAAACATAAATGTCCTTTTTGAACTTCATGGTGATGTGATGTTGTTGATACTATTTCGTGAAGAGAGGAAGATGAGGGTGTTTGATTGAAAGAGTGTGAATGTGAACGGTTTTTGGAAGTTCAGATAAAGAAGGAACGTGAGTAGGGGTTAGAGACGGATGATTGTATTGAGATGGAGGTTGAGTGAGGGTTTGAAAGAAACTTTCTGAATTAACGTGCACCAATGAGAGGCGAGATAACTGCTGTAACTTCTTAATCTGAGAAATAGCTAATTTGTCCTTAAGATTCTCAAACGGCTTCATATCAAACATTCCTATAAGAGTGTCTACAAGACGGTCTTTAGTAACCATCCATTCCTTTCTCATAAGATTATAAGAGCAATGTTGGGACCAGATCTGATCATTTATCAAGAATGAATTCACTCAGAGAGGTCATGTTCTTCAGAGTTTTGTTGATGTTTCAACATTGCCTGCAACATCCTGGTTTGTTGTACATTTTTACCTTTTAGATGTGGGACTCACTCGTAGCATTTTTTTTCCAGTTTTAATGCCTACCATGAGAATTTCACCATTCTCATTAGTTACCAGACATTCTGAATTCATGAAATTCACATTCATCCCTTGTTCACACAGCTGACTTATACTAATCAAATTTGACGTTAGACCTCTTACCCATAGAACATTGTCAAGCTTTGGAGATTCATTATTGATCAAATATCATGTACCTAGGATCTTACCCTTTTTCCCATTTCCAAATGTGACATTGCTATTGGTACAACTCTTCTCAACAGCCACTGTCAAAGTACCATCCTCCCTTAGAAGGAGTTCTAGGAGAGATGTAAGCCATCAATCCTACATTATCAATCTTTGGTTTCCAAATTTTCTTGAATCTTATCATTTTTGGCTTTTGAGCCTTTTGATGGAGTTATTGTGGAAATCCATACAACTTATAGCAGAAAGGTCTTATGTGCCCCTTATTCTTACAAAAATGACATATCCTAGTAGAAGATATCTTTCTAACTTTAGGTACCTGATGTTCCTTAGGATGTTGTAACATACCTTTGCTTACAGTTGGGTCATTTGTTCCAATGGAAGCTACAAACTTTATATTCTTGACATGTTTCTTCTTTTTAAACATCCCATATTCTATTAGGGCCTGAGCAAAAGTCTTGGTTTGCTGGTTCTGGTTTGGATGTTTAGAGGTGAACCCAATCCCATTTGGTTTGCCATGAATTTTCCCTTCCAGAATCTCATCTAGAACATCAGTCCCAGTGGTCATCATTTTTACTTGCTTCATAACATGATTAAGTTGAGAGTTCAGCTGATTTACCTCATTATTGAGCTCAGAGATTTTTCTTGATGACCAATCTTTTCTTCCTCCAATTGATTGGTGATGTTTCTGCTCCTCAAGTTGTTTTTTGCAGGTGTTTGTGTTTCTGTCATTCAGTTTTTTATAAGTAATAGTTAATTCATCATCAGATAAAACTCTTCCAGTTAGAGCAGCAACATGTTTGGTAAATTCATTTTCCATATCTTTTTCAGATTCCTCAGACCAAGAAACAGTTAAGCTTTTCTTTTGTTTTTTGAGAAAAGTTGCACATTCTGGTCTAATGTGACCATATCCTTCACATTCATGACATTGGACCCCCTTGTATAGATTGTTATTCTCATCTGATCTGACATTCTTCTCTTTACTGGTTTGTAGATCATTGTTGAATCCGATGTTCTGCCCATTTGGGCTGGGTCTCCTGTTTACATGCTTCAAGATTTTGTTAAATTGTCTTCGAAGCATGACAAGATTCTCTGATAGGTCTTCATCACTCGCACTATCTCCTAGTACCACATCATTTTCAGTATTAGAAGTAAAAGCAACACTTTTGTCTTTCTTCTCAGTTCTGTTGTCAATAACTAGTTCAAAATTTTGAAGTGAGCTAACAAGTTCATCAACTTTCATACCAGAGATATCATGAGCTTCCTCAATGGCAGTTACCTTCATGTCAAACCTCTTAGGTAGAGATCTTAGAATTTTTCTCACAAGCTTTTCATCAGAGATTTTTTCTCCAAGTGAGTCAAAAGCATTGACAATGTCAAGAATGTTTAGGTAATAGTCATGTATGCTTTCACCCTCCAGCATCCTCAAATTTTGTGGTAAGAAGTTGAAGTTTTGCACTTTTTACCTTAGTTGTGCCTTCATGTGTTGTTTTGAGAATCTCCCCAGCATCCTTAGCCACAAAGCACAACACAACATCCCAGAACAACAAAAAAAAAAAAAAATTCCCTCTTCTTCCATTTAAATTTCCTTTATTAAAAACTTAATTTAATGAATTAAAAACATTAAAAAAAAAATTCTTCATCTCCACCTTTCCATTCTCTGGTTTCTTCTCTTTTCCAGAATCATCCTTCTTCTCTTCTCTTTTCTCTTTTATTCAACAAAAACCAACAAAAAAACACCCATACATATAATTCTCAAACCAAAAAACACACTAGTTTATCAAAATGAAACTCACTAAAACACACCCACAAAAAAATCAAGGAACAACCCCACAATAGTTTCAGTTTTGAATCTGAAAACACGAATCTAGCAACAGCACACTCGTATTTTTGGATCTAAAAACGCGATTTCAGTTTTGTTCCGAGTTGTTTGAGAGGAGAAGAGGGAGGAAGAGAAGAGAGGAACCAAGAGAGAAGAGGGATGAACATTGTTGCTGGAATCAGGAGGAGAGAGAGGGGAGTTTGAAGTTCTAACTCTTCTCTTTTCTTCATCATTCTCTTCTCTTCCATGACTGTTCATACGTAGAAAATGGGTTGTTTGATAGCAAATTCGAACCCAAATTTGTTGTTTGATTTGATTCCATTTGTATTGTTTATGTTTGATTCGATCCGAAAATGAGTTGTTTGTGTGTTGGTGTTGTTGATTGGATCTAAAAATGGGTTGTTTGTGTGTTGTTGTTGTTGTTCATACACAGATGGCACAACTTTGTTGTGTTGTTGGAAAAATGAAGAACAAAGAGAGAAGGAGAAGAGATGAAAGGGAATTAATTGAGTTTTTTTTAATTAGTTTTTGTTTTAGTTTTTTTAATTGGTTTTTGTTTTAATTTTATTTTGTTTTTGTTTTATTTTATTTTATTTTATTGTAATTGGTTAATGTTATTTTAATTTTTTTTGTTTTTTATTTAATTTTTATCGAAGTGGATATTAAAAAAATCATAATTAAAATTATTTATACAGTCATCACGCCACATCAGCCAAAATACACAGTCAGATGTGTTTGGGGTCCAAAACCAAAAAATCTTCTAATGGCAAGGGAGAATCTCCAAGTTTTTTTTTATAGGGGGTAAACCAAAAGACCCCCAAATGGCGGGGGGTAAAAACCTATTAACCCAATTCTTAATGATCTTTTCTTTTTTGAATAAACTGAATGATCTTTTTTAGAGAGTTATGTTCTGAATGATCTTTGCAATTGTGTTATTAAATAGATTGGTTTTATATTCTTTTCAATGATGTTATATTTTCTGAACCTTTTAGCTACTATTAGTTCATTTAAATGTAGGGTATAATGATAGCCTTGATAGGAGAGATTATCTCTCTGGCAGGATACAATAATGTAGGGTCTTTGTCTCTTTCCCTCTGATTATGATTTCATGTTTCAACCATTGTAGACAGTTTCTTTATCTTATCTTAATTTTATGTGTTCTATCCTATAACTATGTGAATTGGTTTGCACCGTAATCTGATCTATCGTTGTTAAAAGTTTTATTGTCTGATGACATCTTGCTAATTTTCTGCTTTCTTTGTAGAGATAACATCTCCAGTATTTTCCAACCTTGATGAGGAAGAAGAACTTGCAAGTTGAAATAGTTTTCGTCCACGGATTTTAGAATCGAGCTTTTGTTTCTGACTTGGATACCATGCCTCTTTAGTTTGATTAGGGTTTCTTTTGGTGAGTTCACATTTTGGATTCTTTAGGTATTTGAAATGGTAAGATTGAATTGTTAGATACCATGTTTTGCATTACATGTTTGTTGGTGTTACACTTTTTGTGTGGAAGGTACAATTAGATACTATACATTGTAGTAAACTTGTTTTCTTCCCAAGTAATTACATTACGAGCGATTACATTAAGGAACTGATGAAGATTGGTTGATAACGATTAATATCAATTTAGACCTATATGAATGCTATTAATAAATCAACATAGTTCTTGGGTTGACATGTTCTAGAATCTAAAGCATCTTTTTTGCAAAATATATCAAATTCGTAATTGTCTTAGTAAACTTGATTAATATCAAATCAGTGATCATGTGTTATCAGACTTAATATCAATTCAATCATTTGGGATGACCTGAATAAAGAAATTGGTCGCTAATAATGTAATAGAGTAAATGGAACAAACATAATAGAGCAAATGATTCTAGTACATAACGGTTTATAAAAGAAAAGGGTTATCCAAAGAACTGACATTTGATTTATGTGTCAAATGTCAGTCAAACATCGCCAATTTCCGAGGATGTTCTTTTATATCCGGTAAGTCACCTGCAATTGTGTTATTATTTAGTAAGAAGAAACATAAACAACATGTTATTCTGAAAAATTTATCAGTAAACATATGTAATGTAAATATGCCTTCAACATCATAATATATAAATTGTGCTTTTCTGTAAACCAAAGGAAGATACATTCTTCACTTGCTTTCTTTGATGTTATGCTCATTCCAATCCAAATTTCTAAACTCCTTATTTGCTATATGCTCTATAGTTTACTCACGTACATTACATCCACGCAGCAAAATTGATGCTAACGAGTGTTTTGAATAAATATTGTTGGTCATGTTCACAATCCTGCACTATTTTGATGCACTCAAGCTTAGAATTTGGATAGCAAAGCGTAGAGGTCGGTCCCTAAAATGCTATAGCAGAATGGCCGCTATGTCAAAGTTTAGGGGAAAAAATACAATAAAAGCTCAAAAATAAAATCGTAGAGGCCAGCCCCCAAAACGCTATAACAGTATGGCTGCTATGTCAAAGTTTAGGCAAAAAAGTACAATAAAAGCTCAAAAAGAAGATGGTACATAAAATCAAATACCTTCATAGCTAATAATCGAAGTTCATTGTTACCAAATTTAAACTCAATACAAAGCAAATTAATTTACAGCCACTACAACATCTACTGAAAACACAACGCGACAGAGTTTCACATAGGGCCAACGACACAAATATGAAGATCTAATTGTCTATAGAAATTGACTAATCCTTGCTACTTATAAGTTAAACCATATGGTTCTAATCAATTTTAAGCTTAAATATATAAAAAGAGAACTAAAGTAAAGTTGACAATAAAATAGATAATCATTCAACAATACGATCAACTCAAAACTATCAAATGAATTAACTAAATCATAGAAGAGGAACTTACTTTCAACAGGTCGATACCAAACCAAGCTTTCAACATAATTCTGAGCACTATACCACCAAATTTTATAGGTACTTTTAATTCTCTTTAGTCTATTATCTCTCCAATTATAGAAAATTGCTTGGTCTCCACTATTGATTGTCAATATCAGTGTATCGCCCTTCTCAGAAAGACACAATGGAACCAATCGACCAACATAATCCTCATCCCACTCACAAAGCTTATAATCAGGTTGAAGATTCGGATAACTAATTTTAAGGAATTGAGTCCATGACTCTTCAACTCCAAATTCCTTCATTTTCCATATAACAAAATGAGTTTTATTAAAATCATGAGAAAAACAGATACAATCCATCAACACACAAAGAGTTCGATTATCAAGTGGAAATTCATCACAACATATTGAGGGAGTAACAACTGTGTGTATGTCTCTGACGCCAAATCAAGCGAGATAATCACAAATTGCTCGATTATAATATTATTCCAATGACATTTATAACGGTGAGAGATCAACCAACTAATACTATTACTTAAATACACACCTGCGTATTCATCCAAACGACCACGACATTCATCCAAAACACAACGATGATGAAACACTACTTCCACCGGAAAACTTTCAATTTGTTTCCAAATATTATCACCCAAAGTGAAAACTTTGACAGTGTTTCTCACTTCACCTCCATTGTCACCATCAGTATTAAATCTTACCATCACCGCCTTGTAGGTATCTGTTGAATTATCACAACCGAACCCAAACTTAAATATGGACATGTGATCAGAGAAAAAAAGATCCAGAAACAGACTTTAACGTTGTGGCAGGGTTCCAGAAACAGAACCAGTGCTCTTTAAAATTACCACAGTAAATATGACTGTGCAAGCAGATCAATCCATTGCATGAACCAACAATCTCGCGACAGTGACAGGATTGGAAGTAACGATCTTTAGCATGAGTGATGGGATTCGACGTACTCTCCAGCAAACGACTCAGAGATGGGTGCGACAATATATGTATATCCTATATATCCGCTGTCTATGTGAAGTGCGAGGTGCGTGAAATTCCAGCAGACTAGCTTTCAGATGTTTTATACGATGTTTCAACATTAGATACGAACAGAATGTCGAGTAAGATGTTTTAACATCGAGCTAGCAGTAAACAGACAGATCAAGGAAAATGTAACGGATGTTGAATTTTAGCGCGTTAGTTAGAAGTTGTTCTTTGTGATGTTTCAATTTCAGATGCACAGAAAGCAGATGTTCTGTTTAATGTTCCAACATCACGCAGTAAACAGATAACAAGCAAGAAAATAAATAACAAGAAGGTAAAGAACACAATGAGTTTGTTGACCCAGTTCGGTGACAAACACACCTACTCTGGGGGCTACCAAGCCAAGAAGGAAATCCACTAGTGTAGTCCTTATTCATAAGCTCTCAGCAAACTCCTCGTTTACACTTTATGACCTAGGATCTACCTGTAACGCCCTATTTCTATTAAAGCGATAAAACACGCGAATAAAGCGTATATTCAAGAAATAGACGCTACATCTTCACACAAAAATTCAAACAACATGCATATATAAAATTCCTCAACAGTCGCAGCGGATAAAAGTCATACATCTCCAAAATATACATGTCATAAGATCATAAGAGTTTGCAAGGAATTAAACCAGGTACCATATGCGTACACTTTATAACTTTAACAACTATGCTACTTCCATTTTTGTTGAAATATTGTTGTTTCCAAAAATGATATACATGACTGAAACATTTTTTTTAAAGCCACAACCGCCCTAGCGGTTCCTTTTCTCATAGCAGCTATTTTTTATTATTAGCGGTTCCTTTATTGATAACAAATTTTTTTCATCATTATCATCATCATCATTATTATTATTGGTATACGCTTACTACGTGTAGCGATATTAAAGTTGCATCTTTAAAATTGTTGATAATTTGACTGATCCAAATGATAACTTTATCATTAGAAACTTTACTTTTTACTGTAATTTAGCCGGCCTCTTTGTTTCTCCTAATATATATATTACTTGAAGTTATTTATTCTAACATTTTATTTGCAAAAAAATCGCTACGGTAGATTATAACATTTCTTTGTTTTGGCAAAGTAATGAATTTGATTCCATATGCATTTTTGTTGATGCAAAATATATGTTGTTAATTTGGTTCTTTGAGATTCTGCATGTCGCTCACTCTGAATTGTCACTTAGTTTGATTGTTTCTGAGTTTAAATGTAACTCGTAATAATATAGCAATTTGATATTTTATATATGAAACTCTACAAAACACGTGCATCGCACGGGTTGGATCCTGTTTTCATGTTAAACTCATAATTTCCAAATTATAATCATGTCTCTCCCAAAGAAACCCTAATTTCCTTGTTCCCATTCATGCTTCCCTACGGCAGCTAAGTGTTCATTGATCACAAAAATTGCTCTTTTACACCTTGCAACCGCAAAGCTTAACATAATTTACAGCTCTCATGAATCTCCCACCACCGAAGTCACAGCAGCGTCCGTCCAACTTGGAATCATCGTCGATAATTCTCCCTGATGAGATTATCACAGAACTACTTTCTTTCCTTCCTGTGAAATCTCTGATCCGAATGAAGTGCGTTTGTAAGTCATGGAAAATAATAATCTCCGATTCTTCCTTTGTCGAATTGCACCTTCAGCGATCTGCACGAAACCCTCAACTCACAATGGTATATCTCCCAGAAGATACTGATAAGGCTTTTGTTTCACCAATCTCCTTGAGTCATTTGTTGGAGAGTCCATCGAAGCCCATAACCCTTACCGACGATCCTTACTATCTTTTGAATGATAAGGATTGTCACTCGGTTGTTGGTTCTTGCAATGGATTGATTTGTTTGTATGGTTATTCTGACGAATCTAGAGAGATGTGGCTTCGTTTCTGGAACCCTGCTACAAGGACAATATCAGATAAATTAGGGCACTCTCCTGATGTTGTCTCAAGTTACCAGATGGAATTTGGATATGATAATTCAACCAGTACTTATAAGGTAGTGTACTTACATAAAGGGGCGAGAGTATTTAGTTTGAGCGATAATGTTTGGAGAAATATTGAAAGTTTTCCTATCGGTTATTACCTAAATAATGGTGTGCATTTGAGAGGTAGTGTTAATTGGTTGGCAATCCACGATTACATGGATGATTATGATTATGATGATGATGATGGTGGTGTTTTTTATTATGATTGCAAATATATTACTATTGAGCAATTTATGATTGTTTCACTTGATCTTGGTACGGAGACATGCAAAGAGTTGCTTCTCCCTCGAGGTTTTGATGAAGTCCCAAGTTTTGAGCCATCTCTATGTGTGTTGATGGATTGCCTTATCTTTTCTCATCTTGTCAAGAAAACCCATTTGATTGTATGGCAGATGATGGATTATGGAGTTGAAGAGTCTTGGACTCAAATGCTTAAGATTAATCTTCAAATTCTGAATAAAATTGATGAGTGGTCGGCATGGGTGCCATTGCACCTTTCTGAAAATTATGATACACTGATATTGGAAAACAAGGTTGAGGACGTAACAGTTGTATATAATTTGAGAGATGGTAGTGTTGAGAAAACTATAATTACCAATGGTGAATGCTCATGGATCTATATCAAGAAATATGTTGAAAGCTTGGTTTTGTGTCATTGAAAGTAAGTTCCTCTTTAAATTTATTTTATTTTTTATTAATTCTCGTATGTTATGTGATTATTTTCTATATATGATGGCATTTACATGACTATTTTGGCTATTGGTAACAGTTTGACAATCTTTGCATTGAATGAATTTCGTTTGCTTTTATACATAAGCTAAATAATCATATGTTCGTTGAGTTTGGAGGGAGGATAATAATAACAAGGTGGCTGTGAAAGCAAAATTCCGTTTGCAAGTAGAGGTGTTCAAGATATTCAGTTAATTGAACCAAACAACGAACTGAATTGTATTGAACCATATGTTAACTGCACCACTTCGCACAGTTTTTGAACTGAACCTGTCAGGACTTAAGCCCATGGGGAGAGCCCAACCCAAAAGACTAGTCCAATAGGTGGTAGAACCTCCAGGCTTAAGTATCACATCAAGCACTTTGATATACTTGATGTGGGATTTCTAACATTGCCACGCCCTTTAAGGCCGACGTCCACAACGGCTTTCACTCTATCGGCACTGGCCCGATGGTAGCCCTTTCCTTTTTGGCGGCTTCACTCACCTATCAATATTCGGTTGAACACCTTAATCCAGCCTATAGCTAGCCCTTTCCGTGGTCCAACTCTCAATGAAAGCACCAATTGTTACGACTTAAGCCCATGAGGAGAGCCCAACCCAAAATACCAGTCCAATAGGCGGGAAAACCTCAAGGCTTAAGTACCACATCAAGCACTTTGATATACTTGATGTGAGACTCCTAACAAAACCCTTTTTTTAAAACCAGTACTAACAAGCTGGATGTGAAATACAATAGTCAATAGTGGCCGATAGTGGAGAGCACTATAGCTGCCGCGCGTAACGTAGCGGTGATGAACTCTTCCTCTATTTTCACACGATCCCTTCCTCTCTTCCACTATTCGGATTCATTTTGTTCTCTTCCTTTGTTTTCTTTTCAACTGTTCATTCTTTAGTTGTTCCTCTGTATTTTGTTTAATGGTTTTACTGATATTTTTTCTCAGTTATTTATTTTCTTCTGTTTATGGTTTCTATGTTCTATCTTTATTCCTCTATTTCCTTTTGTTTTATGGTTTCTCTTGTTTTTTGTTTTTTTTTATTTGTTCCTATGTCTTTTGTTTTTTAGTGTTTTGATTTATGAATGTTTCATGAGACTTGAGTGTCATAATTTATAATTAATTTTATATTAAATATACGTTTGCTTATACTTTATATTATTATTTATGTAATTAGTCCAAAAAAAACTATCAAATATTGGGGATTGGTATTTGTCATACCGTTGTACGCTATCCCACTATTCCACTTTTGGAGTCCGTCGCTACGCACCGCTATCCTGGATTCACATCCGGTATACTTTATAGTATTTTTTTATGTTTTACTATTTCACTCTCCAATCTAACAAGAGTCCATTTTGAATTGTAGATCTGCAATACAAACTTCAAAGATGTAAACATTATTGATGGTACATGGCTGGCTGGTTTTCCCTTTTATTTGGTTTGTCTGTCATATAAATTTCATATTTTCATGTAAGAATAGAATGTCATACAAGAATAAGAAGTCTTTGTGTTTAATGGGCAAATTGAAGGGAATATTAAAATGTACTTTTTACATGCATCAGGGCATTTGTTATTTTTTATTTTGGTTTGAAAGAGTCTAGTGGAGTTTCTTATTCAAAAAGTGTGGAATTGTTTTTTCGAACCCACACCTCAGCACATGAAATGTTGTTGCAGTCTTTTATCATATGACTTGTACTTACGCGACAAACCTTAGGGATATGATTCAACTTTTACATTATTTCTCAAGTTTGAATTTTGAATCTATTTCAAGATCTTTTAGTGCATGTACTATACATTTATATCTTAGTTTTTCAATTTTATTGTCGATGCGTGGTAGTTTATGGATAAAAGCCAAAAACCTGACATAAAATTGAAGTTTGACATATGGCTGTAACACACACAAAAGGAAATTTTTGCTGTAGATTCTGAGTAAGAGTAAGTTAAGTAACCCACCTTCTGGAAAAGACATGGAAGTTGTCTATGTAGAACCAACACTTGCTTGTCCGGTGTACAACATGCATCAGTGTATGACAGCGACATATATGTTTACGTTCAATATTTTAATTTTAATAAATTATTGTCGGTGTCGTATCGTGTTTGGTGTTTGTATCTGAGGCAATACTTCGTAGGAAGTTGTAGAAAAAATTGAGAGGGTGGTCCTTCCTCCTGTTTTACTTGTTCAAATTGTTTGTTGAATCCTTTTTTACATTCACTTAACAGTGTTGTTAGATGTTATTTGGGCCTACTTTAGGTGCAAAGAATGGACACTACTTTATAGATTGTTATTGTGCCATTATAAGTGATAAAAAAAATCTCCTTAAGACAATTGAATGTTGCCACTTTTATTTTATTTTAAATGTACTTTCGAATTTTACCCCTTTATTTCAACTATATTGTCAATTTTATTATTTTTAATTAAATTATCAATTAAAAAATTAGTTAGATTCCATTCAAATAGCAATAATCCACTATAATAAGATGAACAATCCTTATCATTAGGAACGAAATTGAACACTATGAAAAACATTATTTTGACTTTATATAAAAATAGTGTTTTAATGTAACATTTTTTTTTTTCCAATTTTACACTTCACTTAATATTTTTTTTTTTACCATTTTATCGTTCCTTGCCAATAAAAGTGGAAAGACATCATACATTAGTATAATATTTGGTTTTTGGTACATGGACAAAACTACGAAAAAACAAAAACAAAAAGAAAACTAGGCTACAACCTACGAACTGCAGTCTAGATGCATCAACAAGGATGAGATCTTCCAAGTCCGAGAGGGGGTTCTCCAAGCTGCATCAAGAAGAATTGTGATTGGCACCATGCTTAACTAAAAAATTCACACACCATGCCAATTGCGATTCAAGTGTTGTTGTAAGTCATGGGAGACCCTATTTTCCGACCCTTCATCAAATTGAACCTTCAGCGATCTATACGAAACCCACAACTTGCACTCGCACGGTTATATGAAGATTCACCGTATAAAATGAATACCAGTGTTCTACCAATCTGGAAATCTCCTTGAGTCATTTGCTGGAATGTCCATCGAAGTCTATAACCCATACCAACGATCCTTACTATAGTTTGAAGGAAAAGGATTGTATTGTGGTTGTTGGTTCTTGCAATGGATTGTTTTGTTTGTTCGGTTGTTCTAACATGATTAATGAGATGTGGTTCCGTTTTTGGAACCCAGCTACCAGGACAATATCTGATAAATTAGGGCATGCCGACCTCACACAGTCCAGCCTACCGAATTTTTCATTTGGTTATGATAATTCAACTGATACTTATAAGGTAGTGGTTTTAGAAGAGGCGGCTGTGAGAGTTTTTAGTTTGGGCGATAATGTTTGGAGAAATATTCATCTTCCGGTCTATTTTTACCTATATAAGGGTGTGCATTTGCATGGTGGTGTTAATTTCTTGGCAATTTGCGATTACATAGCTGATTATTATGAGCCCGGGGATATTACTATTGAACAAGTTACAATCATTTCACTTTATCTGCGTACAGAGTCATACAAAGAGTTTATTCTCCCTCGAGGATTTGATCAAAAGCCATATGTCGAGCCATCGCTATTTGTGTTGATGGATTGTCTTTGTTTTTCTGAAGTTGTCAGGGAAACCCATTTTGTTATATGGAAAATGACGGATTATGGAGTTGAAGATTCTTGGACTCAATTACTTAAGATTAGTTTTGAAAGTATGCAAATTTTAGATTATGAACGGTTGCCACCTTTCTAAAAATCACGATACTTTGATATTGGAAGGCTATTATGGAAACCTACCAATTGTCTTTAATTTAAGAGATGGCCAAAGTAATAGGCTCTATACCAAGAATTATGTTGAAAGCTTCGATTTATTTGAATGTTTTTTATTCTTCCATATTGTGTCACTATTTTCTATGGTGGATTTTATTTGATTATATATTTTGGCTATTAATATGTAACGGTTTGACAATCTCTCCATCCAATTAATTTTTTTGCTTCTCTCTTGAATATTCTTGAATGAGTTGGTCATTAGAACTTTAAACAAAGCTAAATAATCAAATGGTCCTTCAGTTTGGTTGGAGGATAATATCTAATACTACCTGGGTGAATGTGAAAGTGAAAATGTGAATACAAAGTAAGTGACACATATTAGCACTAGGCTTTGATTTATTTGTCTATTGCTGTATCATTCTCCAATCTGACATATAACACAAAATATTTTCGAATTGTAGATCTGCAATTTCAACATCAAAGATATCAATGTTGTTGATCGTTCATGGCTGAATGATGAAATGATAGGAGCTAGGAAGAAAGAAAGAAAGAAAAGAAGAAAGTGGCTTATGCTAGCTACAATTTATAGCCCTTTTTATATCTATCTTTTAGGTTTATTTGAGATTATTTATTTATGAAAACTTGAACTTACTTCTTAATAACCTATGGTCTACAACTCTACTCATTGTTGAACTTAAAGTCTACTCTTTATATGCAATTTAAGTGCACATTATAAAACAATTTGGATATGAACAGGAACCACTTTGATTGAATGCTTGTGTTCGGTGTTTGACAGATGTCGGTGTCAATCATTGACATATGTGATTACATTCAATATTTTAATTTTACTGAATTATTACTGTTGTCCACTCATTTTACTAAATTATTACCGTTGTCAACGTGTCAATGTTGTGTCTGGTAGTACCACCTCCCCCTTTTTTTTGGTTAATTGGGGCTGCTACTGTGCTATTTTTTATGGCAGACCACAATTTTTGGTGCTGTGTTGGTCTTGGTGATGTTTCCTTGTTCTTGATGCAGTTTCGGTTTTGAAGGGAGGCGTGTTTCCTGCTGTTGCGTTTTTTTCTTCTTGTTTTGTCTGTTTTGCTTTGTTGCTGTATTTTGTTCCCTTAGTGCATTTGTTCGTCTTGTGCAGGTGTTTTAGTTTTTCTTTTCTAATGAAAGTTTAGCCGTTTAAAAAAAAACAAAGTATCGATGTTTTAGTTATGTCCAGCTTGTGCAGAGATGAATTTGAATTAAATAAATTTCAGAAGTACTTTGCAGTTTAGTACATGCGCCTTTGTTTACCTATTTTATATGTGGCGTTTCAAGTGTCGACTAGATTTTTGTTCAAAATCTGTTCTTTCCCTTTTATCAAGTTAATAGATGATCTGAATTTTGTCACGTGTACTACGAATTTTGTGGTAAGATTAAACTATCCGGTTTCAATTTCATCACCACTTAATTTGCGTTGGTATTGTGTTGTTTTCCTCTTTTCTGAACTCTGTCAACTTTTGAAATTTACTTGCTGCATTCCTTTGGTTTTCATCTATCTTAAACCTTTTGGTTTTCCCTACCCTGAAAATTGCAGCTGATCAATTCTTTCTTTTTTGATTTTTTCGCTGGCTTCTTTTCTGCGTTTATTTATGCTGCAACTACGAAATTTGTCTAACAGTGTACATGATTGTATGCACACAAGGTGCATTCTAAATTATATAACGAAAGATGAAGCTAACGGGCTATAAATCTTAACTTTATTCTTGACCCCCTATTGTTTTTTACAGTGATAGAACACATTCAACCCCCTATTGTGAATATTGTGAAAAAGTATTGTTGTTCATCGCTTTTGTATCGTCGTCAACGAAATTGCTTGCAGACGCCTCTTTCTTGGCGCTGAAATGTTCCAAAACATGAGCAACTGATCATTTATGTTCATAAACTACACTTTTTTTTTAAATCTTGAGCTGCACAAGACGCAGAGAGCAAGACACAACAAGAACAATAAAAAGCAGGAGCGCTCTATATAAACGGAACACCCAAACCCCCATACATGCAATTTTCCTCATGAGCGTCAAGGAAAATTATAGATGTAAGGTTTCATGCCATAGTGTTTCCTTATTCCACTAAGTGGACTACTTATGTATATGTCAATTCTAAACAGGAGACATAATAAGAATTAAGAACAATGTAAGTAAGACGAATGACAGAATAAGACACCTTACCCTATTTGTAACTATGTCGGTGATAGTGATACTTTTCCCAATCATCAAATTTTCTCACTAGCTTTACTGACTAGTGATCAAGTACCTAATACAAATTGAGAGGCCTGCGACCATACTGGTTTGCAATATGTCTCTCCGTCACAATTTTGGGACGGTTTTATTGACAGAATTTTTCTTATACGTCCGTCTCAAACTTTGTGACGGATTTAAAATTTCCGTCCTAAGTCTGAAATATGCCTTTTCTATTAAATTAATTTTCTTTTTAACATCTTTACAATTATTTAACAAAAATTCATAGATGTTAATCAATTTAAAATAACAAAAATTAATTCAACACAAATGGAAAACTTTCGTATTTCATTAAATCAACATCAATTACACCAATGGTAGAACAATTACATAGAATTCAAGATACTAAGGATGGAATATTTTGCACTAGCTTATGAAATAAACTTGAACTAGGAAAAACTTGAGATATCTACGATATAAACAA
>Ga0315913_1000432_pt1 | contig 36786 bp, 19 predicted proteins | sample MpolsnodulesMG_FD_207736 | JGI IMG/M metagenome (GOLD analysis project Ga0315913, IMG submission 207736) | Medicago polymorpha root nodule microbial communities from Los Angeles, California, United States - small nodules | ecosystem: Host-associated > Plants > Roots > Nodule | place: USA...
TTTTATTATCTTAATTAGTACTATATGATTTCTGTCATTCAGAAGTGATACAAGTGTACATCTTTGGTGAACCTTATTATACTTGACCACATTATAATTATTTTTTAACAGTGAATCAAAGCCAAAGAGACAGTAAGACACGATAAGCTTATACACAATTAAAGAGGAACAAAGAAAAAAAGTACTATATATATAGTACCCAACACATCTAAATAAATATATCCTCCTTCTTCACGTTGTAGTAGTAACACTAACACACAACCTTCAACCACTCACGTACTACAAAGAAAGAAACCACTTCTCTCTCACAAATTTTGTTTGAGAAATAGAGAGAGTAAAATGTCAATAAACCAAAAAATACAAGAAACAACATCACTATGGTGGAATCAACAACAACAACAAAGAACTCAACAAGATGCAGAAGAAGCTGAACTAGAAGATGATGTGGTTTTAGAATCAATAATGAAACTAAAAACAACAGAAGCATCATCAGAAGAAGAGAAAGAAGCGATGTTTGAGAAACCATTAACACCAAGCGATGTAGGGAAGTTGAACCGACTAGTTATTCCAAAACAACATGCTGAAAGATATTTCCCACTAGACTCAGAAGAAATCAAAGGTTTGTTACTGAGTTTTGAGGATGAGTCAGGTAAGTGTTGGAGGTTCCGTTATTCATATTGGAACAGTAGTCAAAGCTATGTTCTTACAAAAGGTTGGAGTCGTTATGTTAAAGATAAACGTCTTGATGCTGGTGATGTTGTTTTGTTTCAAAGACACCGTATACATCCTCAACGGTTGTTTATCTCATGGAGGCGCCGCCATGGTAGTAACTCTACTCCACCGGCTCATGTTAGCAGATCCAGTTCTGACGGCAATGGGAATAGCACTGTTCCTTTGGGGTGGTCCAGAGAACTTTATCCTGCGCATCCTTATCCTACTCATCATCATCCCTTGTCATACCATGCAGGTTTTTACCTATCTCTTGTATACATTTCTAATTCATCATTCTCTCATATTCTTTAATTTATTTATTTTTTTAAAATATTTTATATTAACTTTAATTTAAATTTAAATAAAGAAAAATAAGTTCCCTTCCTAAACTTTTGGTCTAACCAATCTTCTATCATTTAAGTTATACTTACTCGACATAAGGCATAAGTAATTGCTCTTAATATTTGTGTATCACGCTAAAAGACATTTTGCATTATTTAAAAGACAATTACTATGAGAGTAGTAAATAGACTTGACTAGTAATTTGAATTTCCCATGGGTATATTGTCAGTAAATTCTATTACAAATTTCAGATGGATGGTCCATTGTGTTGCATGTATGTTTTCTTTTATTTATTTAAATTTTTATTTTATTCTTTTAAATAAAGGGTAACTTCCAGTTATTTGGGACTTGGAGGAATGAGGACACACTGGCTACCTTTGTTTATAACTTCAAAACAATGTAACCTAAAGTGTGTGGAGTGAAGTCTACGCGCGCCTGCTTTTGTTGAATTTAATTTAACATAGTAAAAGTAAAATTAACGTTTTCAACGTTAAAAGGTTGCAGGACATGTTCATTTGTTTGTTTGTTTGTTTCTTTCGCTTGTTGGGTCTTGATGAATAGAAATTTAAATGCATTTTCCGTATTTATTTATGGTTCAATTATATATTTTGATTTTTTTGAATTGAAAATGAATGTATGGGCATTTGCACGTGTTGTAATGTGACAGGTGAAGGGTCCCAAAATCAGAACACAACCACACCTTGTGGAAATAGTTCGAGTACTTCCAGGGTGCTGAGGCTGTTTGGAGTGAACATGGAATGCCAACCTGATAATAATATTAATATTAACAATATTAATGATTCTCAAACTTTGTCACAAGATTGCTCTTATAATATGTCATCAACACAAGGCACAGCTATCCCACAATTCTACCATCACCTCCACCGTCAACCTCCTTCAAATCCTCACCATCACATGCTACGTCAACAACCATATTAGATTCAATCAATTTCTATAAGACTAGTCAAGACATGCTCCCTCTCCTAACTAGATTCTCTTTTTTTTTCTTTTCTTTTTTCTAAGCTTTAGGGTTAAGGTATCCCTTTAATTAATTTTAATTATTATAACTAATGACTATGTCATTGACATGATCAACTGATCCATGAAAGGAACCTTTCTCAATTTATTAGTATATTTAGGTTCACGTTGAAGATTGTAGAGGATCTTTCTTGTCTTAAATTCAGGAGATGCATGTAAATGGAAATAGCTTGTTTATTTCTTTCATAAGATTTTCTTGTTCCCTATCAATCAAGCAAATATTAATTACTGTGGTGTGAATGCTAGAAGGGACATCTAGAGTTTGATTATTAATGATTATATTATTAAGCAACCTGGCACAGTGTGAAAACGATGTGTGTGTGTTGTACGTGTATAAATAATAATAAAAAATTAAGTAAAACAAAAGACATAAATGTCGTTACCAATTAATCTGGGTCATGTGATGTTTGATCACTGTTGTCTTCAATTCATTAAGATTCCGCTTCTTTGATTAATAAGGCTAAGTAAGAATGCAAATTCGATTCCCCCTAAGGTTCCTTCAAACTTTGGAACCCATTTGCATGGTTTTCTTACCAGTCGACGCATAATTGGAAGTATGAAGGATGATGATACACCTTGTTTGTGCAACAAAAAAAATTAAATAAAAAACCTTGTTTATGGGCCTTAAAAACCTTGTAATTAAGTATCATTAATCATTATAAAAAATCTTGATGAAATCCATGTTTAAAACTACCTTTTCCGGCAACATAAGGGAACTCGATATATAACTTTCCTGAAGCAAACTCAAGAAATGAGAAAACATGGAAGTCAACTAAGCAGGTTAGGCTTTCCTTGTGGTAAAGATATTCTCCTAATTAGTGTCTCTTCAAGTCACTCTCAAGTCTCAAGTAGTTTATCACTCTTCAGAATCCCGACACTTCATAGTTTTCCTGAATTTCTGGGATTTCTTTCCTCTTTAATCCTATCTCTATTGTGCTCGGGATTTGATCCTAAGAAAGAAAAAAAGTGAAATTACAGTTTAGCCATTGGAAAACAATTGTAAAAATAGAAATTACAAATACAAAATCAGATCACATTAGTTCCTGCATTAGAAATTGTTTTGGGTGTTTAAATTTTTTTTGTTAGAGATTATGGTATCTCAAATTGGTAGCCTCTGAAAAAACTAATATTTTAAGTGTTTTTAGTGTGAGTGGATCTAGTGTCACATTTTTCACAAGGACTAAAATCATTCTTTACTCATACAATTGTACAATAATGTTCTTCTACAAAACTTTTATCATGAGTAAAAAAATCTCATTAACCAAATACTCTCTCATTATTATAAACAAAATTTCACTTTTAAGTCATTAAATAACTAATGTATCTAACCTATAATAGTGAAAAGTGGATTTTTGTCTATAATAATGATTGGAGTAGTATTATTTTTCATATGTTCCATCTGCTTTATTCAAGTGGTGTTTGGACACCAAACAAATGTTTGATTAAGCGATGACTTTTACCATTTTCGTAGTAGTTGATTTTCACATTTAGGTAGAAACTGAGTATTGAAGCTTCTCATTTCACAATGAAAATGCACACTTTTACTAAAATTTGATCATGAAAAGCGGATCCAAGCACCTTAAATGTGAATATCTCTCTACCGAAATTTGAATATTGATTTATCACTTCATAAGAGTCTAATCCCTTCCACTCGATTCAACATTTGTTGGTTCTCATAAACCAAAATTGACACATATTTCGAATGACAAGAAATTAATTGTAAAATCTAAGAATTAAGTTGCAAACATGTCCTTAACAGAGCATTTGTAGAATACTCCTTTCGATCTCAAATGTAAGCAACTTTTCACTTTTTAGATTCATTCAATAAATAATGTATGTAGCCTACATTATAGACCACATACATTATTTATTGAGTGAATTTAAAAAGTAAAAAGTTGCTTACATTTGAGATCGGGGAGTATATATTAACAGTATTCTAAAAGATAGTAAGATTAAAACATGCACAAAATTACCATTACCCATCACTATAATAGTAAATGTGTTGAAAACTTATTACGCGTGAATTCTTTCATTTGTTTGTATTAAGATCAATCGGCTATCTCAATTTTGAGGATTTAAATTTTGAAAAGCAATATTTTAGTTAAAAATTTAAAAAATATTGCAGTAATGTAAAAGTTATTATAAAAATAAAGTCTGACAATTTTATATTATCCATGTGTAAATAGCAATAATTAATTATATTTTATTAATTAATGTTTATTGTCTAAAAGAAATAAACTAAGTTAACTTTTGGCCTTTTGGGCAAAATCCCACATTTCGTGGGGTGTGTCAAAAAGTGTATGTAAACTTTTTAATCTGTAGTGAAAAATATAGTGGCAGGAAATAACAGTGAGTGGATATGGAATTGCTACAGGTTTTGAAGCAGATGAGAAATCATAAAGGACAGAGACAGGTAGATACGACATCCCAGAATTGACTCAATTAACCCACTTGTCAGATTCCTCCCCCCTCAAACTCTGCCTAAAAAGGGAAAGAGAAATAAATGGTGTAGAGGCAGAAAGAGAAAGAGTAGAAAAACTAGGAAGGAGAAAAGAAACGAAATCCCTGAATTTCATACCAAACTTTCACACCAAAAGAGTAGCAATGAGTAAACCAAAGGCAGGTACGGTGAGTAGTGATGGGGAAAGCAAAGAGACTGCACCAAAGAGAGCAGAAGCAAGCAGCAGAGGGTAAGGTGGTATGGAGAGAAAGGTATAGTAGGACCCACTAACAAAAGATAGATGACATCATCACAGTGCCTAAATGGAGAATTTAGGCCATTTGAAATCAGAAATGAGGAATCAATTTTCTACTGTTGGGATTCTGCCTGAAGATTTTTCACAAGGGCTCATCATAATAGACATGGGAGGAGGTAAGGCATGTTCCCAGTGCAGTCATGGTGTGCTGCTATTTGGCATCGCATTGGTGGGTAAAGTGAGTGGGTGGGTAGACTTGACTTTTGACTTGAAATATCACAAAACCAAAATACGTATACTCTAGTGCTAAGCAATAAGCAATAATCAATAATCAATAAACACAAACCACATGCTCAAATATGCTTCCAGCTCAGAAAATAGATTGCACTCACATCTCAGCCTCAAGTAATATATTGTAAAATAGATTTGCTACTAAAGATAAAATGTGTTTGGGTGATCATTACCAAAGGGGACACTTTTGGTATATGCTTATGCGGACCCAATGTTTTGAATTTTTGTCTATATGCAAATTTTACCTAGTAGTTTCTCAGCATGTATTCGTGTAATGACAAGGTGGTGGTTATCTTCTGCTCATTTTTCATTTGTCCTTACTTATTATGAGACTTTAAGCATGTGGATGAAAATCATGTAAAAAATTTGGGCATGTCAATAGACCATGGTCCCCCACTCTGTTGTGAACAGACCTGTTTCTTATGGTCTGTCGTAGCAGTTGTAGGTACCAATATGCAAACTACAAACAGCACGCAATGAAAGAAAAGGGAAGAAAGAACGTTTACCATATAATTGACTGGGGTAAAATGTTTAAGCAAAGATGGAAAAAAGAAAAGTAACACCTCAAACCAAGAAAGAGACAAATATATCCCTAAAGAGAAAACAGGCAACACTGTATATCACTCAAGGCTACAATGAATAATCTTTCATTCTTATCAAGCTCTACCCCTATGTTTGTTTCAAATAGACAATGGGAGGAGATAAACTAAAAAAATAATGATACAATATTTTCTCATTTTGTTGTGGAGGGCAAAAAAAATATGACACCCATGTCCAAATTTTCTCCCCACGAGTAAACATATACATGAGACTCACTCATTATTTCATCTTACTATTAAAAACTTCTCATCGGGCGGGATTCACAACTTAGTTAAAACAGTGATTTTTTTCTTCATAAAGTAAAATTAAACAAATTGTCACTGTATCAATTATTCATTTTCTTTCTTCCCATATTTCCATCCAAAACTAACACTAAGCTTCCATGAGTCAGGGTTCATTGACATGTGTCAAACTTAGTAGTATACCTACACCTTCAATAACTCTTTGTAAAAGACAAACTAAATCAATCTAACCATAAAATTGAAAGTTCTCGTTACGTAGATTAAACTTAAAATTATTCGTAGAATTTTAAAATTATATGATACTTCATCAAATGTAACATATAATACGCTATTTAAAACAAATGTAAATAACTGTTATTAAAACATATAGCAACGAATGTCTAAATTGTTGAAGCTTTGTATACTAAGCATAAGCATAGTATAAGATGATTCTACATTCGGGTTGAGTTAATTCCCCTTGTACAAAGAGTTAGGGATCCTTTCTTTCTCTCTAAGCATTCTAAAATAAGCAATTATTCTTTAAAAAAGTCAAATATTTCGATTTCCAATGCATTGATTACATACATTTGCATAAATACTTACTATTTATGGTTCTTAAAGAGTACCCTAGGGTCATTCATTAACATTTCCCATATAATCAACTTTGTACATTATACTTTAACAACAGTAAAACGACACTCAAATAGTGTATATAAGTTTTATCGTTTCACTTTGTTTGCTGACAAATGGGATGGGGAGAATGAGTGATTGATTTCCACCACTATTCTGCACTTCTTTCTCATTTTATTCCTTCCCCTACATCTCTGTGTATCCCTCCAACACTGTGGTGATATGGCTTCAAGGCAAAAAAATCCAAATTTTGAATACAACTCACAACAGAGGTATATGATCAGGTGAAGGACACTTTTACTGACTGAAGTTTTTGCTGTGGTACAAACAACTGTTTGTATAGACTACAAGTAGGTGTTAGGAAAATGAGGATGTGACCTGTCAATGAAGTGCTTTTGATCAATGATTCATAGCACTGAAATACCAATAAAGCTCGAATTCCTACCAAGTTAAAAGTCCTTCCCCTTGACTCCCCTCTCAAAAACAGAAATAAAAGAATAATTCAACAATGTTTGAGGACCCAGAGGAGAGAAGAGCTTCAACTAATCACTGTGTTTAAACAGTGGCTTCATCAAAGCTTTTATCTTCAATCAAGTTAGTGCAGAATAATTATGCAAAAAAACGACAGGAGTGCAGAATACCTTTATGACGAGTAATCAAATACTGTGTCATGTGATTATTGGGGGCCCATAAAGATTTATACAACAGGCCCATTGAGAATTGAGCTATGCTTAAGAAGGAGTCCAATATGTATCAGTGGCTCACTGGCTCTTCAAGTGGGAGGGTCCTCAGATATTGCGGTGTTTGGCATTAGCCTCCACATAATGGCCAATCAATGAAATGAAAGGATTTGACCTGCAGGAATGGAACAGTTATGATTAATACAGTGGAGATAACATAAAAGGAAAAAATTTAAGAAAAATAATACGAGTGTATCTCTTTATTTCATTCCACGCAACAATAGTTTGAAAAGTCGGGGGTTTAATCTCACCATGGGCCTTCTTTAGGACATAAAGTAGAATAACCACCATACTGATAACCGCTGAATCAATATATCTTTGTCCTCAGGACTAAGCTGATAAGCATATCAAGAACTGGGAAAAAATTAAACAGATTGATCACCAAGCAACATCTTTTCCTGCATTATTTCAAATAGCAAATTGATTGCTATCACTGCATAATAGCAATATATATGATATGCCAATCTTGTTGAACATCCACCTTAGTGTCTTCATCGTAATGATCCAAAATAATAACTTTACAAGATTCTCAGCAAATTAGCAGTGAGGGACTGAAAATACGATCCCCACCTACAATGTTTAATACAGGTAAGCCTACAAAAAAAAGTATTGAAGTAAATACACTTATCTAAAATAGTAAAACTATTCCCTAATAATTTAGATCAAGAACTGTACATGTAGTTTCATAAGGAGAGGCCAATGTAGCAGGTTTAACACCCAAAAAAAGACGGGGTCAATAATATTATGTGGGGCCTAAATTTATCGTTTATTTCACATTTTGCAAGTCATTTGTCATCTCAACCTCCACGATGAAACTAAAACTATACAACCAGCATCTCACGGCCCAATTTGTCTTCCACATACATGGGCAGAAGATGGCATCTCGTGGGAGAAGTGATATCTCCCAGTCTCAGGCTTATATGATAATTGAGCAAACCTGTAGCCAGAACATCATGTAAAATCCAAAAGAATTCCACCTAGAAGAAATATAGCACAATCTACATTAATTAGCATTAGCAAATGATAACGTAGAACCCGGTCCAGAAACAATCGTATTGAAAGCTCATCTTATGTTATGATTCATATTTAAACAGGTACATAATGTATTCGTGTATATAGCAGAAAAAAAAAATACAATTGTGACATGCTGATGACTGAATATTTGAAATATTATGGTGACTCTTTTACTATTCATCCAAAAAAAAGATATGGGGAGAATGAAACTCAGACCCCCACCCCCCCCAACTTTCATAGAATAGGTAAGCTCAGCAACCATTGACTACAAGATCAAAATCACAATATAAAGACTTAGATATGCCATTTGGTAAAGCTGCTAAAGAAGCGTGTCATCAACTAATGCTGATGCTCCCATTTTCTGAACAAATATACTATTAACATCACAATAAGTGCACACAACTTAAAACCTTGTAATACAAAAAATTGCAAAACAAAACAAGTTCTACCACATGATATTTAGTACCCCAAATACATTATTTAAGAACATCAAATTATATCTGTTCAATGTCATATACATTCAAATCCTTGAATGAATGGGGACAGACACTACTTTCTGCAAAGCTGCAGCTTGATTCTAGATGACCGGCGGGTCTGCAGGAGAAGAAATTCAAGTTGATTTTTTTGATACATCAGCATCTTCTTCAGTTTTGGAATTTTCTTTCTTCTCCCTTACTTGCTGAACACCCTCTAGGTATCCCTCTATAAAACTCTTCATAGCATCTCTGTATGCAGAAGCTCTAGTCATATATAGACGCTGCAGAGCAGGTCTGAGAGTCTCCATTCCCCCTCTAGCAGCTATAGCTGTATATTGCCCATTAAAAGATACATATGGATGGTCAATACAACCATAACAAACTTACAATTCAAAGCAATGATAGGAAAACATAACCAGAAAAAATTGTTAAGAAAAACAAAAATAAATACAAAGGAGAGGGAGGTTATAAACCACAAGAGTCATCGTAGCAATAAAATCTTAAAACAATGTTTTGCTTCGATGGCAAGAACTGAGAGTTTAACTCCGTGCTCCAGGAGTGGCAAACAAGGTTTTAATGACGATTCCAGTTGTCGTTTTTGTTGCAATTACATTGCAATCCTTGATATTGAGCAAAATTATGGACAAAGCAGATAATGCAGTCCTAGTGTTGTGAAGACTTCAAAAACGTTCAGCATTGCAACAACAATTGCAAAAACACAGACTGCAATTTAAAACCATAACATACAAGTTAATGAAAAAATCTGACTCATTGTTCATGTTCATTGAAGAGTTCTTTTGACTCTCGGAGGAGGGGGGTAATCTTTGATGTCCGTATGTATTAGATTTGTGTGAGACATATATGTTTTGATTAAATAATTCAGACAAGAATCCTTGAGTACAAACAGAGTATAGGTAATCATAAGTCATAACTTTTCAATAAGTTTACTGACAAACATCAATGGACAATATAATAATATAATTTTAAGAAGTTATTGAATCCAAACGGCATAGTAGAACTAAACCAGAGAAAGAGATGGTACCGAGTTCCTCCACTATTGAGAGTTCTTTATCTTTAGCTGTTTTCTTTTGAGCATTAGATTCATCGTTCATTTCATCCGTCTTATAATCGTTTGGCCGAAGATCAGGCCCAATGTCACGAACCCAGCTAGCAGCATAAAGCCTAGTAGCTTTCTTCAAAACCTGAAGACTGAATGTGAGGAAACAGACTAACTCGACAGAATGAAAGTGGGAAGCATTTATTCTAAATGGAGAAGGGCATACCCAGATACGCTGCTCCCAGGTCAATTTAGGACGCTTTTTAATGTTTGGAGGATCGGGCAAAGAGGATGGAAAAGCAATTTCTTTGAGATCATAGCGGACGTAGTCATAGAGTTTCCTACACACAACCCTCACTTTAAGTTCGCGTCCCATTGCCCTAAACTAGCAACTAGCAGAATCACAGCAGTGAGATGGTTAGAGGGGGGAAATGAGACTATGGCTCAACTGAATCAATGATTAAAAAACAACCCATTATATTAAAACTAAATGAATAAAATAAGAAAACATTTAACATGTTTAAATTATATCAATTAATCTTCCATTTTTTTTAAATTAGTTTAAATTTCAATGGATCCCGTCACCTGATCTCTTTTTACAAATACTAAAAAGTTCATAGCATATGAAGTTCAAAATTTATAAAAGAATAACAAAAACATATTGATATTATACCTTAAAAATCACAACAAATTAATAAGATTTCACAAGCTCATTCTTCAAATTCAAAACCATGAACATGACACAAGGTTCTAATTAAACAAGTGAGGTTTTCACATAACAAGCTCACAAATAAGTTCTAAACATAATTAAACAAAACTGGTTTTATAGTTTGATTACAACACAAGCTCAAAACTAACAAAACTACAATAATCCAGAATTTATTTATGCCCAAAGAGTCAAAGTTGTGTCAAATTTGAAACATTTTTTCTGAGCTCATCTTTGCTCCATTTATGTTTGCTCCATTTACTCCTTTTTAATTTACAGATGTGTGACATGTGGCAAAAACAAATCTAAAGGCTGAGATTAAAAGACATCATCACATGCTTTCTCCACTCTCAGTCACCTAATCCCTTTCTCCTCCACCTCCTTCATTCCCCTTTCAATTTCCCAATTTCATTACAAAATCTATAACCACATTAACAATTTTGATGAGATTAATTAATTAAAACAGAGAGTTTTTCTAAAATTGAAGAAGAAATTAATTAATTAAAATTAGAATCACAATAAAGGGATTGAATGGATCTTAAATTGACAATCCTGTTAATCTTTTAGATTAAAAAAAAGAGTTTTAATGAAAAACAACACCTTTGAGGTTGATTTAAACCATGAAAAAGAAAATACAAGATTTGAATGTTTTGGATTTTGATTTGATTCTTAAAACACCGGTGTTTCGAAAATTCCTTATAAGTTTGTTACTTTTTGATTGATTTATGAGACAAAAAGATATTGAATAGATTCTGCAAATTAGAAAGTTTATTGAATAGATTCTGCAAATTGGAATTTGGAGGACGGTAGTGGAGAAGATGAAAGAAACAGGACAAAAAGATGAAAGCTTCAACATACAGTCATACACACGGTGTCTTTTAATTTGATTTTTAATATTAACCATTGGATTTATTTTGTCACATGTCACACATCTATACAATGAAAAGGAGTGAATGGAGCAAAGTTGAACTCATTTTTTCTTTGGCAGAGAAACCAGAACCTTGCTCAAAGTATAAGTGTCATTCTAAGATCACAAAGTTCATAAGCTCAATGAAGGTTATAAAGTTCCATCAACAATGACTTACTAACTATATACATGTATAGTTCTACAAAAAAAAAAATATCCAAATGGTTAATCAACTTCTTATGAGAAAGACTCTGTCATCGAATTATCTAACATTCATAATTATGAACCACTAAAATAGCCACTATCTAGAATTTTCTTTTAAGGGCAAATGTTAGTAGGTTGATTGTTATGTTAGTTTTTTCTCCTTGCCAAGACTTAAACCCTGGACCTCCAATTCATTAACCCTTAGCCTTAGCTCAAACCAGTTGAGCTACCCAACCCTTAGCCACTCTCTAGAATAATATGAAGAAAAGTATTAAAAGAACAACGAAAAAAAAACTAGTAACCTAGTGAGTTGAATAGATAGTATGTAAAGTTGTACTCAATAAAACCCAGCATGATTCATCCATGACTTGTCTCTTTGGTCCTAGCTAACAATCAAACAATTTTTCTCTTAGTTTTTTTCTCCCAAATTTCAATAATCACTCTTTCTGTTGGTAACATTGGGTTTTCCAATTCAACAAAATCACCTAAATAAGACAAACTCATAAACTTTGTTGAAATAACCTAACAATAACATTGCCAACCGAAAGAGTGATAGTTGAAATTACCTGCAATATATTCCAAATCTAAGACAGTTCTTGCGGAAGCGGAATATACCAAATACTGGCCTAAATTACCTGCAATGTACTTCTAATTACAGTGATTGTCATAATATTTATTAAGGACATGATTTTGAAAGGAAAATAATCAATAATTGATATATACAATTTAGAAGTTAGAACATTATAAGATCAGTTCAAGTAATTCGGAGACTAATAAAAACAAGAAATGAATGGTGAACGGTGCATCAAACCGTAGGTCACACTTCATTAGACATGCTTGGAGTAGTATTATGAAATGAACACAGTAATGTCATAAGGTAAAGGATTAACACTTTGAATTTGAAGTATAAACTCACTTTAAGTGCGTAGCAGAGGGGAAGCAGAATGGAAGAACCTCGATGGTGACTGCACCGGAGGACGCTGCGTAACCACTCTTGCGGTGGTTCAATTGTCGAAACGTCATGGGTAAGCAAATACAAAGGTAGTTGAAAATCAGGAAATGGTCAATCTTTTTTGGAATAGTCTTCAGCCACACTGATTGTTACAATCCCAAAGAGACCAGATATGAAAAATTGATAGAAAGAATCCAAAGAAAAGCATAATTGTTTCGAACGAGTGATTAAGAATAGGAGAGAGAAATCTACTCCAAGGGCTGTCAATTTACAAAAGATTTCTCCTTTCACATAGAACTATCAAGTTTGCAAAACGAATTCATCTATCCTTGTTTCTCGTATTTATCTAATCGATATACCTTCTAAACCAACTAACTAGCCTAAATAACCCTAACTACTTTAACTATCTTTTATTCTTTACCTTAACGACATGACTAGGTAGTGGAAAATGCTTTCCTAGAAAACATTAAAAAGGACACCATGATGCTATCAAGCTCTCAACAGGGCAAGATCCGAGTAGGGGTTGAACCCATCATGAATCTATCGCCTTATCTTGCGAATCTCTAAATTCTTAATCATTTTTTTTTAACCTGAAACAAATGCACCCTAAAAACAACTCATTTGAAGTAGTTTTTAGATTTTTTTTCAGATTCTCGTTAATTTTTGAAAATTTGTAACAAACAGATGAAAATTTGTAAAAGTGATTATTTTTTTCTTAAAAAAAAAAGTTGTAACGAACAAACTCTAAATTTTTTATTTTTTTTCTGAAAGGTTTTTGATATCAACTTCTACTCAACCAAACAAGAAATCATGCACACTCAACAAACAATATCTACTTGCAAGCACGTTACGACAGTTAAAAAACATGCTATACTCAAAATTAACATAAGAAAACTAATTGAAACATTTCAACAAACGCCTTGCATACAAAACTCAATCCTATACCAAAACAATAACTCTATACACTATCAACAGAAACAACAACTCAAGCACCACCACAATAATTTCAGCATCAAAAAAATGCACTTTCCAAACAATAAACTAATCATTGAGCATGAATTGAATGAGCATGAAAATCACAAAACGAAAGAGAGGGTATGTGAGTTACCTTCCTATAGATGGCGGTGCGTTCTCTGACGGAGATGGTAGGCGGTGCTGTAACGGTGGTGAGTCGACGACAGCGAGAGAGGGACTGTCCCGCGGTTCAGAGATGGGAAAATTACTGGAAAAAAATAGGAATGAGAAATAATAGTCATTTTGGTGTAAATAGTGCAAGACATACCGAGAAAAACATAACTTTCATTTTGATACTTGAATGTCCAATTGTAAAAAGCTAAATTATCCCGACTTCAAAGAATCTAACCTGACTTTGAGGAGGGGCACACTTCAGGACCCAAGTTAATACCACTTGTTAATACTGTCAAATCAGTTATCAAATATATTTACTTACTTTTATATTAATTCTTATAAGTATTCATTTATTGTCATATTAGTCCTTATCTAAAAAGTGTTACCGTCAACATTGAATGACTATTTCTATCAGAGACTACTTTGACTAACGGAGTGCAGAATAAATAACTAGTCCGGAATTTTGATGTAATAAAAGACTATTGTACTCAATGCACATCCAAAGACAATAGAGGTTTGACATGTTCTGAGTTGAACTCCAACATATACTTCCTTCAGGATTGTTAAGGACCTTGCATAAATGAATCTTCTGGTCATAAATGAATCTTCAATGTGGTGGTTCGATTGTGCCGATGATAGGCAGAGAACGACGGAACTGGTATATATTATAGAGTGGGCTAGAAGCCTAGAATGAAACGAGATCTTTGTCACGTCGTTTCATTTAAAGTAATAAATAAATTTTAATCAGTAATAAATAAATTAGTTTAAATATGTATATAATGATATTTTGTCATGTCAATTAAAAAATATAACAACTCCTTTTTTTTATCAAAATATGATAACTCATATTTTCATATTCATTAAGATAATTGATATATCATCATACCATTAAATAAATAAAAATTTAAGAGACATTGTCTATTATTGATATAATAAAATATTGTCAATCAAATGGAGATGATCTCCCACCTTTGCGAAATTCTCTTCTTTTATCGGTTTTTAAAACATATGCGACAATTTTTTTAGGGGAGAACATATGCAAAATTGATCCGTGCAAAATTCTCTTATAAATACAAATGGATAAATTAGTCTATTTTATTTTTAGAGGGGAAAATCGCTGATAATAGACTTCTCCCTTCAAAAAGACTCCCTTTCTTATTAATAGAATAAAATGGAATTTCACAAGTGCACACACTACAATATGTCCCGGAAGTGCGCATCGTGAAAAACATATGAAGTGATCTGAATCAATCAAGGGCAGATATAATCATACATGGGTGGATGGTTAAAAACCGAAGAAAATGGCTAAGGTTGGCCACAAGTTTTGTACTTCGTTTGTGATAACTTTTGACAAATTAACAATTTTCAAGATGCACGTATGCGGACGCATGCACTTTATTTTCTCATCCTCTTAGTATTATTTTTGTTGTTATCCAACAAATCGTGCAGTATGCCCTTTCCATGGATAGTCTCTCATTGTGAGAGATCTTTCCAATAACTTAAAGAAGTTCCAACCTGAAGAGTGACCTTCCACGGTATACGACTCCTTATATGTTCGCTTGCTACTTCACTGCATGCATGCACAATTCTGCCCCTCTCTTTTTTTTTCTTTTCTCTTGCTTCATTTCACAAACAATTTTTCTGATTGTGAGACGTCGTAAAAGTCAAAATGGATCAACAATGTGTTCATTTCGGTTTTAAGTCAAAATGGAACGTGGAATGCAGGCAAAAGCAAAAAAAAAAAAAATCATGGATACAGAACAAGAAAAGGACCTTGTGCAAAGTACAACAGTTCGAAACGGAACCATATAAAAACCAAACTATATGCATATATGATTGATTATCTAACAGATGGAACATGGAAGCTGAAAATTTCCAGTTTTTGAGCATCACATATAGTCAGGATAGAGGAAAGATGGCCATACTTCCACACAGATGGGCCCTGCAGAACTGTATTCAATCGGTGCTCATCTGAAATACCAGACACGTGGAATGAGTTTCTCTACACAGAAATATGTTTCAAGTATATTGGAATTGATAGAGAATGTTAAACCCTAGTTGTATAAGACCCCACAAAGCATGATAACTTTGCTGGCAATACCACAGAAAAAAACTGCATGCGCTTTTCCTTCTGCTCAATTAACTTTATTTACTTCGTCATCTGAGCCCACATCAATGGTTGGCATTTGCTTAATTTTCTCAAGCTGCCTAAAGATATCCAACCTTTCTGGTGCATAAGTCGATGGAATCTGCCAGAAAGAAGATACATCATACTCCTACAACTTCATGATTGGAGAATTAATTTCTGGATAGGAGATATAACATAAAAGCGGACAAATCAGAAGGTACATACCAGAGCTGGTACATACTTCTTAATAGCAGCCAACATAGCTGCATGCCCAACAGCAGTAACCTGTAGGAAATTGATGTTGCCCTACTTAGAACATTATACTACACCAAAAGCCTACGAAAAATAGCCACATGTAACGGATACAGAGAATCTACCAAATAGAAGTATATGAAAGTGTAAGAAGTTTTGTATTGCTTTCCATTCTTCTCTTTTCTCTTTATTTTATAGCTCTAAATCACTCCCAAAGACCAGAAACATATTTAGCCCAACTTAAAGTGTTAAAACATGCACAACTCACCGGAAGAAGCATTAAAACTCCAATTGGAATAACTGAAGCCATGTCAGTCAAGGTTCTCTTAAGTGTCTTCTTCTCTTTCTCGGTCAATTCATCTCTCATCAAGATTCTTCTAAGTAAACCCATCGCAGCACCAGCATCAATAGCTAGAAGTTGAGTTCCTTGCCAAACATCCTGTTTATTGAGTAGCGGACGTCAGAACTCAGATGTTAGGGGCAAGAAACAATTATATCTTAAGAATTCATATACAGATGAATTCATATGCAAAACCGACATATGGTTTCCAAGAAAGAAAATTTTTAAGACTAAGTCATACTGTTCCTGTTTCCTTTAGCTTGCTAAAAGACTTTTTTATGATATTTCCTTCCTTCTGAACCTGGACCATCTGAACAACGCCAGCATCATCACTATATCGAGCACCATCATTATATCGAGCACCATCATCCATAGGCACCAATTCCTGTAACGGTAATATTCAATGCTCAAACTAATAGAAAATCCCAGGGTTACAAATAGATTATAACAAGGTAATCAATTACAATGAGTAACTAGGACAAGTCGAGTTTTAAAAAGTTGCAGAAGAATGCCTTTAAAGTTAAATTTTGAAACACATGTCCGGTAAGAAATAAAATAAGTTGATGTGTTTGTATCACTTGCAGATACAAAGTTATATTAAGAGAAACTAACTAGAAGATAGTTTTTGGAAAATTTATCTCCAGTCCCTTATGAGTGATTTTCAACTTCAATCTTAAAAAAAAAAATTATGTATGCTACAGGCTTACAATTCAGTAAACAAATATTGCATGTGTCAAATTTGAAGGTAATAGTTTGTGCCCAATACAATTACATAAACTAGTAACTTGTAACTGTCATTGAATATTACAGATGTACCTCGTCCTTCACTGATTTATAAACACGTCTTTGAACCCGTCTCTCCAGTTCTGTTAGCTCACTTCTCAGGTTTTCAAAGCGGTGGATTTCACTGGATTCTGGGTCCACAATACCTTCATTTGGTGTAGACAGTTGAAAATTATTGTCCTTCAAAGAAGTACAAAATCCCACATTACTCGACGTTCAACATAATATCCATCAACAAATTAGAACAGATAATTATTATCTGCAAACCAACTAAAGCACACAAGAGAAACACCATATTGGAAGATTTTTAGGCAATGCAACTTTAATATAACTAAGCAGACTAAATGGTATTATAAGCTCATGACAGTATAAAACTGATTTTGATAATATAGCAGTCACATAAATCTGTTTATTGTATGACTAATTCAAAACAACAACTTTCTTTTGTCGAAATGTCAGGGGTAAGCAAATACAAAGGTGGTTGAAAATCAGGAAATGGTCAATCGTTTTTGAATACTCTTCCGCCACATTGATTGTTACAATCCCAAAGAGACCAGATATGAAAAATTGATAGCAAGAATCCAAAGAAGAGCATAATTGTTTCGAACGAATGATCAAGAATAGGAGAGAGAAATCTACTCCAAGGGCTGTCAATTCACAAAAGATTTCTCCTTTCATATAGAACTATCAAGTTTGCAAAACGAATTCATCTATCCTTGTTTCTCGTATTTATCTAATCGATATACCTTCTAAACCAACTAGCCAGCCTAAATAACCCTAACTACTTTACCTATCTTTTATTCTTTACCTTCACAACATGACTAGATAGTGGAAAATGCTTTGCTAGAAAACATTAAAAGGGACACCACAATGCTATCAAGCTCTTAACAGGGCAAGATCCGAGTAGGGGTTGAACCCATCATGAATCTATTGCCTTACCTTGCAAATCATTTGCATGAGAGGCTTATTCCATGACTCAAAATCATAGCCTCTTCGCCACATAATAGTAACCCTAACCATTACCCCAACCCAAGGATCCACTTCTTCCTAGAAAATATTCATATGATAATATTTTTTTTAAAATGCTTTCATAAAAAGAATTGTTTGAATTGTTCTAAATGTCTTTTCCCCCTCTTTATGAGTTTTAACAAATGACCATGATAATATTTTTGGTGCACTTTTATACCATAGGAGAATTGTCTGCAAAATGCTTCTTGCACCAAACAAAGTAAAATGTTCCCCACTCTTAACAGAACCTCTTCACACACAAAAATGAAAATTGCTTATTCAAACAGCCAGTCACGTATTTGAAACAAACTGTGTAGTTGTCACTTAAACTTTACAAAGAATGCCAAATATAATTGATTTTGTGCCAGCAACCAGATGTTCAGTTTTAAATACTTAATTCAATAATTTTGGAGTTACTATTAGACAATGAAAACAAATAACAGTACCACCAGATTATCCAACACCTTCTCATAATACTTATTTAACACAATAACAGGAAAACCAAATAGACAGCCAGCTATTGCACTAAAGGTATTCAACACAATAAAAGCAAACCAAAGGCATTAAAATCAAATCAGAATCATTAAATCATGGCAAAGATTATGCATAAATAAAAACAAACCAAAGGTGTTAAAATCAAATCAGAATCATCAAATCATGGCAAAGATTATGCATATATAGACATCCATATGAGGCTTTCTGGTGACAACCTGCACAAAATCCTTTCTGAACCCCTGAGATTTACCGATGAATCTGAAAAGGACACATATTTTATATTAACATAAATAATAATAATAATAATAATAATAATAAAGCAATAGCCAGCAATCGTGATTTTTTAGAAATCAAATAATGAATAAAACAATATTTTGTTATAAAAGTTTCATACTTTTTCCTTCTATCCACATTAGCATTCTTTCTGCTCTTCGCTTTAAAATACTCTTCCTTCGCACCAACTGGATTGTGGGACTGACCAACATCAACTCCCTGAGTGAATATAACAAAAATGCTATCCATAACAAAATACAAAGATACTCAAAACTCAAATATGCGACTGCTGGGATAAATGCAAGTCAAGTGAGACCATGATTAAATTCTTTGCAAAGAAATTATAAAATTTAGTGTAACTCATAGCAGTAACACTTCATTATTTTGAAAAAGAAAATTACCGGGACACGTTAAGTGACATATCAAGAAGCAAATTATTTTACTCCAGCATACAAGTTAAATTCAATAAGTTTTTAAAGCCAATTCAGGGAAATAAGCAAAAGACATTGAACTGTAAATTGGACGGCTGTGAGAGTCAAAGTGATCGCAGCAACATTTAACCATAATGGTCATTTCCAAGGAGATGATAAAGGGGGCGGAAGAGATGAAGACATACTTCTTGCAGAGAATCTGCTTTTGCTCTGAAAGATGCCTCCAAGAATTCAGCTTCTTTTTTGAGCTTCCGTATTTTTTCCAGAACAGAATAGGCTGCTTTCAGATGCTCTTTTCCAGAACTAGCGCTTGAGGCATACAACTCTTGAAGAAAATTCTCCAGTCTTAGCACAACTTCTTCCACACTTTTTAAAGCCTGAAAAATAAAGGCCAGCATTAGGACACAGCTTAAGAAATATAAAAACAAAAAGTTCATCCAATGGAGTATGAAGTAAGAATATTAATAGAATGTTGACACTTAATTTATTCAAAAACTGAAACAAAAAGGACAGAAAAATAAACGTATAACCTTGCTACTCTAGGAAACTACTAATTTAACAAACTTGTATCATTTTGCTGGAATTCAAATTTTGAAAATGAGAACTACACCTCAGCAAAAGAATCTGACACTTTTGCACTTGAGTGAACTGTAGATCTCTCAACTGTTCTGTTGGCACTAATCTCCAATGTCTTATCTCTGCATCACATTTCACAAACCTAAGTACTCCAGACAATTTTGAGAAACAGTTTTTAAATAATCAAATATTTGTATTAAAATTGTGTATGCATCAATATTGCCTCTCAAATTTCAGCAAATCCTATAAAGACAAAAGTATAATATTTCGACAAAGTTGTTGAAACAACGAGACAAATAGTTTGGAAAAATCTAAACTCGCAAGTTTACATGGGTATGAGGGCTGCATGAAAAACTAGCACTTTGGGGGAAATAGGGTGTTTCTTGCACCATAGTTCAACCCATATCCATTGGATAGGATTTATTTTTCTAGCAAATGAATCAATGTCTCCATTAATAACAGGTTACTTATATAGCAACCACGTAATGACTGTGTTGGAGATAAAATGCAACACCGCTTGGAACAATCTCTAATTTTATTTCCTAAAGGGTTGTCTAGGATCTAGCCAAGATGCAACTGCATGCTGTTAAGACGCCAGACTCACAGCCATGCTGAATATGATAACAATTTGCACACATAAGTGATAAGATTAAGTTCATAGCACTAAAAAGCATGCTAAATATGAAAATATTAATAATTCGAATCAGAACCAATCAGCAGGGTATATGTTCTAGATTCATTTGAAGAGTGACTACATGCAACTTTCTTTTATTAAGTAATTTTCTGGGAGCAATTTATCCCTCACAAAATTTGTGTATCATAAAATTTAGTAATATAATAAATTTCACAAGAAATGAAATGTCTATTGCGAAATCCAAAATAAAGTTGAGCAAACCCCCAAGTTTGTTGCATTTGAAACCAGATACCTAAAAACACAAACTACCATTCACCGCGAACAATCTGCCCAAACTTAATTTGAGCTACTACTTCAAGTTTCATATTGCATGGCTGACAGATGCTGTCATATGCAACTAATTATGAATTAGTTAATACACCAATCTGCGTCGACTGTTCTAACACCAGCTTCAGTTTTTATTTTTGCTTTAAAACATACATAGTTTATTATGAGCATTAAACCCTGGTTTTAAATAATGAGTACTTGTAACGGGTAACAATCAGAGTGCATAAAACAGAATATATGAATTGATTTCGCTGATAGCTTACTTAAGCATCCTAACTTCCATGCACTCCAACAACTTCTTGTGCCTAACATGAAAGAAGGTAATACTTGTAAGAATTTAAATGAAAAAACTGGCATATAACCAAACAACAATTGAGATTGGTGTAGTTACCCTATTGACAAATATCTAGCAGCTTTTGCATTAGAAGGGTTCTCTAGCCATGTACTGTATTTTATAAAGCTTTGCATCCAATGAGAGCAAACATCTAGTGCTTGGGGCACTGCTTCAGCATTTGGAGGACCTTCTTGTTTACTTTTATGCACGTGTAGTTGTTTTGTAGTGCTGGTGATTCCAGGATAAAAAGGAAGCCAATCCAACTCTTCACAAACCACCTGCAAAGTCGAAAGGATTTAATAGTCCACATAACTGATTAATGGAGCACATCTGTCAGATGGAATTACCATACATACTAACCTCCACGTACAACTGATATGAACTTATGGATGAGAGCTCAGGGTAATATAAAACACTTCCTACAATAAGATACCTGTAACAAAAGGCGATATGGATCAACAAATACACATAAGAAATCATGAAAATCAAAACCAATTTAAGAGAAACGAATATCATATAACAGAAGTTATACCTTATAAAATCTTCAATTGGGTCATCTAGAGTATCAAAACCGTTTGATAAAAGAAAGGACCGTGTACTTCTGCCTAAAGCAATAAAAAACCCAAATATTGCTAAATCTTTCTCCAAAACCTGCATTATGCAAACTATAAATAGAAGCTTTACTTATAACAAATTATATACATGAACAGAAAAGGATTACGACCTCTGCCGGCATCATGTAACTCGTTTCTCAATTCCTTTTTTTTTTATTTATATTAAATACTTTTTTGACATGGAGAGGAACTATTTCTAGATGTTAAAAACTACTTTACAGTTTCAGATCCCACCAACACATAACAAAATTACAGATGTCAATACAATTAAACAAGTCAAGAACAGAATATCAAAACCACATCAGTCAAACAGTAGAATAATGCATTTCAAGCACTACAGTAGTTTAAATATGTGTAGTCATTTCAACTGAATATGGTTTATCTAGATTCCATAAAATATCCTCTTCTTCAAAGGAAAAAAGTTGACTTAAAATTTCACAGAACTAACCTCTATACTTTCAGATGTTGTCAGTTTTGACCATATTCTCTCCTTATTGATAACTTTTTGTAGCTGCCTCTGAGAAATGTTTACCCAGAAAACAATCTCTAGTGGACCTTGCTCAATTTTACCTCTGCATGATGCAGCTCGAGGACCAAAATGAACAAGAAATTCTCCGCACAGACCAGCATCCCTAACAGAACTATAGGCTTGGCTTATCGGAATTAAATCAACCAGCAAGTCCATCAAACTACCAGTTATCTCTGTGCTCATGGAAGAGAATTGTGAACAAGAAAATTTTGCCGGACCAACTTTAATGATTACAGCAATGCTTGTTAGTGCAAGCATAAGAAGTGATACATCACTAGCACTGCTTAAACCCCCACCCATATTTATTCTGGACCTGGGAAATCCATTGAAGATTATTTTTGCATTTATCTTTAAGAAAATACATATGAAGGATGAAAGGTGAAGGAAAATTAACTAAAGAAACAAAATATTTCAATATAAACCAATTTTAAGATGGAATACAAAGCTATTGCTGCAGGAAAGTATGCATACCCTTCAAACTTATCAATGAAGGAAGCCACTACAGCTGGAACTTGCTTGGACCAAAACCACTCGTATGCTTTGGGCTGTTTTGCTGATAATTTTTCTCTAATTAAACTCTCCAGCGGAGCCAATAGCCGAAGTAAACTGGATCAATACATCATTTAAAAAGTCTAAGCCCAAAAGATGGAGGAGAATAAAATATCAAAACTAAAAGGAACAAAGGAGGATAGAAAGAAACAAGGGAATTAACTAATAAAACAGCCAGTATGTCAAAGATCAACAGGCAGTCAAACTAGTTTTCAAGTACACAACCATTTTTTGTACGGGTGTGTCAGAATTCCTCCATATGATACATAATTTTCTTATGAAAAGTACAACACAAGTATCTAGTATCTACCATAAACACAAGATCCTAAACTCAAACAAGATGGTTTTCATAGCATTTGATGAAAACCATATTTCAATTGGGAAACAAAAGAGTATATATTTCAGACCAAAGTTTAACATCAAGATGCACGCAATCTGTATAACAGTCACTTCTCATAAAACATAAAACCATGAACTTAGAAGTATTAGAGTATCACTAGTATTACTACGCATTCTCTTTACTACAATATGTATGTACTGGTAGTCTATAGCTTGCTTATCTGTCAGGGTAGTATTTATAAAAATATAATAACAGTTAGTATGTTAGCTGAGTTAGCACATTCTGTTATAAACTGTTGTGTAATAGAATAACTCAATTGCTCGTTCAGTCATTTTTTGATCCAGAGAGAGTTCTTACTATCTCTCCTCCTCTCAAATATTTTCTTTCACTTTCTATCGATCTATCTAATCATAATACTCTCTCCATTTCAAATTAATTCTTGTTTCAGAGAATTGGTCCATGTCATAGAGATTCGGCACAGTTTTACCTTGGGTATCATTCAATTGTTTCAATGTAGTACTAATTTTTTCTCCCAATTTTACTCCTCAAATAATTACTATCTGCATCACTTCCAAGCTATATTCCATTATACATTTATGACAATGATAATGACTGATTCTCCAACAGGTAATAAGGACACTTTAGTAAAATTGTTCCACTCGTGAAGTTATTTATTGATTTTCTTAATTCATGTGAAAAAACCTTAAACAACAAATAATTTGAAATGGGGTATTAAAAAAATAACGAATTTCAAATACATTGCTAGAGATGTAATGAAATTGTGTTCCTTCACCTACCAGTTTTGGCTTTTGGCAAAGTTGGTCCATAGCATCATATCAGCACACATTTACAGCATAGTGGTATCAAGTTCAATATCAATCCTTACTTCACTCAATATTTTAATCAAAAGTTGAAGTTGAACGAAAGATAGGCTGGCCTATGTGCTGTCAATGGTTCAAACCCAAAAGGTTTTTTTCGTATGTTAAAGATGTGATAAGTAATATAAAAAACCACTTGTGCCAGCCAATAACTTCATCTTATCAGAACGTTCGAGAAATAGCCCCAAAAAATGATCTTCACATAATAAGGTATAATTCAATAAAAGGAAGAAGTGTTTTGCACAATTAATGACAAGTTTTGAATTTCTAAATCCTTCTGATAAAATTGTTACACTTTTTTCTGAGTAATCGGAAAGAAACTGATTAAAAAAAACCAACCAAAACACAAAGCAACATGCTACCTCCTTTGGACAAACACATTGACATTTTTGTCTCTCCCATCACTTTGGGATGAAAATTCACTTGCAGCTTGCAACAGGGAGTACACAGCAGCCTGAGAGAATTAATTCAACTTGATTCTCAGTTTTGCATAAAATCAAATTATTGGAAAATGTGGAAATAATGAGTCCAATTGAAATATGATGAATGGTAAAGCTGGGAAATGATGGTGTCGGTTCTAATAGCAAGGACAGGTTTACAACAGAAGAATACATCTATGCATCAGCAAGATATGATTTAGCGCCATCGATATAAATTATCAACATTTGGATTATATTTCAAATCTACAAATGATTCCAGATCTCAAAAGGTAAAAACACGGACAATGTGCTAATTTACCCAAAGCTGTAGTCAGAGCTTGAGTATCAATAATGGTTCTTTGGGAGCCTTGGCAAAACTATCTAGGTAATTGGATAATTATTAAACATGTTAGTCTGAATATACAACAGAAGCAATGAAGTCAACTTAAGCATTGCTTCAAAACATAGACACGTAACATACCTTCTTATAAACATGTACGAAGGCACAAAAAACTCCAGCCAATGAAAAACAAACAACTTAGTGACTTTAAAGTTTTGGAGAGTCGTACTAATCAATCTTCCATATCTATAAAATGAGTCTAATTATGGAAAGCTTCTTCAAATAATCGTAACTATGTTTGAATGTTTCAATATGTTAATGTAAGTGTGTCTCAGAACACCAATATAGGCTTAGCATAACCTACAGCAAGTAGCAACACTTCTTCCTATTATTATTCATCTAGCATATATACGTAATTTTGTATATATATTAAATCTCACATGAGAAAATAATATATATTCAGAAATGCATTTCATACAATTCACACAATATATCCCAAATAATAATTATCAACTATTAGTTCTGAATTTACCTGATATGACAGTGTCTTCTCCCACGCAATTCGGTCTACGCCAAACCAAGCTATTGAAAACCAAGATTGTCTTGAGAGCGAGTTCTGCTCTTTAATTTCCAACTCTAAAACCCTAGCAGCATCATATAAAGATTGCAGAAGCCCGTCACAGAAACCATCTTCGACCAATGGCCTATTCAATTTCACCCTCATTTTGTCAAGGTCTGTATTATTACTAATGCTGCTACCATCAGAGTCCTCATTAACACTTACGCTGTCATCGGAGGATACAAATAAAAGATTCTTTACCTTTCTTTTAGTTCGATGAAATTTCAAAGAAAAATTTCTATAATCCACCATAACATTATCACTATTCAAATTCCAAAACAAAGCATGATGCATTGAACGTCGCTTTTTCAAACTTCTTCCCTCGTTTAGTAGCTGGCAATGCAAGTTCAACACCTTTGCGTCTGCATTGCGTTGATCTTTCGAAAACCAAGAATTCGACGAACTGTTCAAAGAAATTCAATCAGAAACAAATACGCGCGGAATCAGAATTTTATGCAACAAGAACTAAGCTCAATAGAGTGAAAACAAATAGCGAGAACTCTTCCAAGAACACAAATTCTTGATTTGTGTACTTTTCAGTTGCAATTATTCATCAGAACAGAATCAAAAAGAGAGAGATAGAGTTGATTATTACCTTAACGTTGGAAAATTGTTGTGGCGAAGTTTAACCGCCATGAATGAAGGAGAGGGAAAATTGGAGGGAAATTTTCAGATTCGCAGAGAAAACGGAGAAGAGGGAAAGATTGGAAGAAATAAAATGGAATGGAAAGAAAAGAAACAGAATGAGAGGTGACGTGGCACAAGTGGATTTTCCTTTATCTATATGAGAATGGAAATGGAAATGTACATACGTGGAGGACACATATATCACACAGAAGACGCCATTCCGGACAGATAATATCTTAACAGGACAAGTTCAATTTGATCTACTTGATTAATTTATTTTTGAGAAATTCTTACTGAATTCTTACCTAACACATTATTCTTACATCCAACTAATTAAAATTAAATACTTTATTAAAATAATAAAAAGAATTAATATCATAATTTTTTTTAACCGACAAGAACCACCCACCACCATTTATATTTCCATTTCCTTAATTAAAATCACATTTTTTTAAAGTTAATAACACGTGTCGTATTTTTATTGGTTGGGTGTAAGAATAATATGTTGGGTGAGAGTTCATACAAGAATATCTCTTTATTTTTACTTTTTTATAGTTAACTATCTGATCATCATGAAAAAATGGTTTTATTAATCTAAAACTCGGTCGTGAAGTAAGATAATTATAGGTTAAATTACAACAAGTTTGAGGTTTGTAACAGATTGATTGTTTATACTATTTTAGTCTCGCATAAGTCCTTTAAGTTTGAGATTTGTAACAGATTGGTCTTTTAAGTTATTTTGTTTGGTCACACATAAGTCTTTTAAGTTTGTAAACGTTTTCAATTTAGTCCGTCCATTAACCAAAACGATGATGTGCCAAAAGGACTAAATTGAAAACGTTTACAAACTTAAAGGACTTATGTGTGACCAAAATAACTTAAAGGACTAATCTATTAGCAGCCTCAAACTTAAAGGACTTATTGTGACAAAAATAACTTAAAAGATCAAAATGTTACAGACGTCAAACTTAAAGGACAAATCTGCTACAAACCTCAAACTTAAAGGATCCCAGATGTAATTTCTCCTTGATTTTATAGGATGGAATCGGCCTAAGACAGATTGTGATCAATTAATGTTTTTATGTAACCATTGTTGTTTTTAGTCAAAGCTATCAAGGATTATTCATTATAGGATTTTTGATATTTAATATATGGGTTTATCTAACATGTGCAACACTGCGTGTGCTAAAACAACTAAAAGTAACAATTTTTATTGAAAATAAATAACTATTTACTTAAAAATATGTATTTAATATGAAATGTACAAATTCTAATGCAAGATTACTATTTTAAACTTCTTAACATGTGAAATTTTGATTTAATTAATTAACACGCGATCTTTATGACACATGTTAGACTAGATTTTAGCATTTGTCTATCATTTTATTTTGAATCAACTTTAAACTAGATATATTGAACAAAGAGAAGTTCGAACTAAATTTAAAAAACAACTTTGTTCGCGTTCGATGCACTTTAAAAAATCAACATAGACATTTTTTTATATGGAAAATGGAAATTGTAATTTTGAAAAAAAGAAAGTCAAACTATTTTTTTAATGTATACATCTAATATGATTTTTGCTGGAAAAAAGTTTCAAACTATTTTGAGCTCTCAAAATAGTGTTCAAATTCTCTAAGGCCGTAACTACTTTCACTCTGTGGTCTTATTTGAATCGAGTTTTCTCTCAGTTTTTGGGTGGAAAATGAATGTTTCACCTATTCGGATTATACAATATGAAAACCCAATATAACAAGTGTGTTTTTTTTTTTGATCAAATTACAAAATTCAAACACTCCTTACACACCCCTCTTGTGTCAAGAATTTAGGGAAAACTGTTTTCGACTACATAATCGGAATTGCATGAGCACAAAGACCGACCTAATAGTAAGTTTAAGAATTATACTAACCATCATAGCCCTCATCCTTAGTTGTTCCCTTTGAACCCGATCAAAATTATGCTTTTTGGTCTATTTCTTCCGCCCCTCAAAATCCAAAAAGGAGAAAGGTGTTGACGGCTAGGTTTAAAAAAGAGAGTTGTTTATAAATAGTCGAGCTAAAGTGAACCTCAAAAATTAAGTTGAAGAATAAAAAAGGTAATTAACCAACATTTTTCTTATTATGAAATTCTTTTTTATCAACTATATAAAAAAATTGTGTTTCATGTTTGTGGTTTGATTAAACGATTGCATATTGTTGATTATCCTTTCTTTGATTTATTTTTTTGTGATGTTAAGTTTTTTCAAGACAAGTTGTTACATGAATGCTAATAGATGTCATTGGAGTATTTTTTAAAAATCAAAAGAGAAAATTTGTATAAGAAAATGATGAATTTATTATTTTACACATGCATTAAAAAATTTTAACACCAAGACAAAAGTTGTTTTTATGAATTCCTTAAACAATATTGTTTCAATCAAGAATCGTAGACGACGGATCAGTGAAAGAAAATTTCTTGGATTGTCGTATTTGGTTCCAAAAGCATGATGTATCTACACACATTTTGACGTTCAAATTATAAGTGTTTAAGGTGGTGATTAGGTTTAAAATGAAGTATACCAACTAGTGATGAATGACTTATATAGCCCAAAAGATGTGTAATTGAGTTTGGACATAAATCATGAATTAAATTTCATAATATGAGGATTAGGGTGTTAGGAACAAAAATGGCACCTTAGACAACGGTCTCAATGGAGGAGTGTGGAATGTACATGGACCATGATTTGCTCTTGATCATTCATGACTTGGTTCTCCAAGGTGGCCCCAAGGTAAGTCTATTTAATGGTTTGTCTATAAACTAGTGATGTCCATTGATGGGCCGAGCTTTAGTTTTTTTTTTTGGTTACAAGCTTTAACTTATTTCGAAACAAGTGGTATACTCTGTTTTTTACCAACAAATTCTATCTATACTCTTGATACTGATAGACGTTTTTTTTAATATAAAAAAGATCCAGGATACTTCAGAAAAAGATCCAAGAGGAAGAGAAGCCTTTCAATTAGTTAGCATCAACTTCCTTAAAAAAAAAAAAAATAATAATTAGTTAGCATCAACATTTTCCTCTTATTTATTGTTGAGTGCATAACGTGCGACGTGCATATATCGTGTGCCTCGTGCAAAAAACAATGAAATTAATGTAAGAGGCATATTTCTGATAAAAAAAGGTAAGAGGTAAGATACGTTAGTAATCTAATTAAATTAAAAAATTATTCTTGCTTATAAATGTAACATGTGAGAGTACATTTTAACAAAAAAGTGAGACATATAATACAAACTTCATAGTTTTATCATATTCATTAATATTCTCTTTTTTAACTCGACCTGAGTGTCATCGCCCAAGTTGTTGTGGACCAACTCCTTCCTACGCCATTTGCCTGTCACATGATTTTGGATGATCTATCTATGATAAAGTTAAATACTATAAATCACCAATTCAACCATTAATATATTTTTTAAATGGACCCTTCTTCTTTATTTTTTGTAAACATTTATCATCGACTCTCTTACGCAGACATGTGAAAGCAAATGAGAAATTGACAAGGACATTTATGAATCGCTCCAAGAGAATTGAGTATCCCGCAGGTTGTGGTGATGATACGATACGCATTCATTATATTTTAGTGATTCGAGAAAACTAGTTCAGACGGTAACCCTTATCACATTTCCAGCTAAATTGATCCCCCTATTTTTCAAGATATCTATAAATAGCTATAATTAAAATTACAACCGCTTCCTTAAGAAAAAGAGAAAAACTAATTTATACCCTTAAAACATAAATTAATGAATTGACTATAGTAGCAATAATTTTTTTTTGTTAGAATGTGTGTCTTGAATTTAATTTTTGAATTTCTAATAAGGGTTAATAGTGTTTTTCACCCCTGTAATATAAATCATTTTTGGTTTTCGTCCTTATAAAATTTTCGGTTTGATTTGCATCCTTGTAAAACTTTTTTTTTTCTGGAAAACACTCCTCCTTCATCCAACTAATCAAGAGCGCATACGTGGCGCTGACTTGACTTTTTTTAAAAATTTTATTTATTTGTAACTGTCAACGTCATATTTTATTTTTTATAATATCTGAAAATTAATTTTCAAAAATAAGAAAATATTCCGATTTTTTCCAAAAAAATTAAGTTTTTTTCTTTATAAATTTTAAAATATCAGAAAAAAATTTATATTTTTTTTTCAAAATATTAAAAATTAGATGAAATCAGAAATATATTCAGATTTTTTTTTCCAAAAATTTATAAAATCGAAAAGAAAAAAAAAATTTCTTTCTTAAATTCAGAAAAAAACATTCAGTTTTTTTTTTAAATTTAGAAAAATATTCAAAAATTCAGTTTTTTGATTTAGAAAATTTTAAATTTAGAATTTTTTTTTCTAAAATCAGAAAAAACATTCATTTTTTTCGAAATTAAGAAGATTATTTTTTTTCGATTTTATAAATTTTTGGAAAAAAAATCTGAATATATTTATGATTTTATCTAATTTTTAATATTTTGAAAAAAAAATATAAAAGTTTTTTCTGATATTTTAAAATTTAGAAGAAAAAAAACTTAATTTTTTTCGATTTTTAAATTTTTTGGAAAAAATCTGAATATTTTTTGGATTTTTTTATTTTTGAAAATTAATTTTCAGGTATTTTAAAATATAAAATATGATGTGGACAATTACAAATAAATAAAAAGGAAAAAAAAAACCAAGTCAGCGCCACATATGCGCATTTGATGAGTTGGATTGAGGAAGGGTGTTTTCTGGAGAAAAAAAAGTTTTACAAGGATGCAAATCAAACCGAAAATTTTATAGGGGCGAAAACCAAAAATGACTTATATTACAGGAGTGAAAAACACTATTAACCCTTGTAATAAATCAAATACACAAATTTTAGAAAATATTTCTACTTTTGAGTTCCTTAACATGTGCTTTATAGACACGAATTAGTATGACCATTAAAAAAAAGTGTTGTAAAGAGATGTTTCACGGTATAGATATTTTGGGACATTGATGAGTGATTCATTTTAGAGTCACGCTAATAAGTGCTTTTTAAGATTTCTTTTCATTCTCTAATGAGTTTGAATAAAAAAAGAAAAGAAAATAAGTTCTTGCTTTTTTTTCCTTCAAATAATCTAATGATCGAGAATTTACAACATACTTAAATAAGTGAAAAGGTTTAACCTCTGTATATTTTAAGAGTAGTGGTGTTTGTACAACTCTTTGTAAACAACTTCTATGACAACTTTGTTTTTCTCTATTTTGATTGGTCAAAATCAATAGAGAGGGAAAAAGGATAGAGAGAATAAAAACACAATGGAGAATGCTAAATAGTGACCTCAGGCCTCAGGGCATTGATTAAGCTACCAAAACAAATAACTTTTTTTTTTAAAAAAAATAGTGTAATTATTACTTAATCAAAAGTCAAAACTTATATTTTCAAGACAAATTTTCTATTTATAGTTTCTTTAACCATTGTACTGAGGTCACTTGTTAGCAAGACCCAAAATAATATAAGTATGAGATGGAAAATTATCAAAAAATTGTTATATGGTGGCATTTACCATGGGAAGGCCTAATCCTTTCCCACCATGGGAAATAAGGATGGCAATTCGACCAAAGCCCATCGGACACCCGCAAAAAATACCCGCAATGGGCGGGTAAATACCCGCACTTATGGGTATGGGGCCGGGCTCGGGTAATTACCCGCAAACTTTAACGGGCATGGGCACGGGCACTCTAATGCCCAGCCCGCCCCACAGCCCGCATATATATAAATATAATATTATATATATTTAAATTTATATACCACTAAAATTAATTAGTTAATTGTAACATTTTTACAAGTATTTAAACCAAAACATTTTTTTAGAAGTGTCTAAACCTAAAACCTAGAGAATTGATGTCGGCTGCCACTGCATCTTTCTCCCAAGGCTTATTGATCAGTGATCACGTCTGTTCTTCTTAGAGCAGTCAGGTAACTTTATCTGCTAATCATGTATCTTATCTAATTGAGTATCAAATTTTTATCTCTGTTAGGTGATTTGTTATGTTTGGAAGGGATCATGTTAATATTTTTGTCTTGTTGTTATTGGAGTTTGGCATGTCGATGCACTTGTATGTTATGGCCATGTCAAAATATAATCATTTGAAGTCATGTTCTTTTTTGCTTCTTGACAGGTTTAAATATACCTTGCTAATCTATATGAATATAATATGGTCTTATTAGTATAGAAATCAAGTTGATGTTTCATAATTCATGTTTTGATCATGGGCTAGCTATTTTGCTTTGAATTTTTTGTGTACTCTCTTTCCATCGGTGCTACTTGTGTTATGAATATAGATATCATCTAATCTAGAAATATTATAGTGTGTATATATAGAGAAGGTTTGGAGGCGATTTTGCTCATTACATTGATGATGATTGGGGAATCCAAAATCGCAATCTAAACTTCATGAAAATACTTTGGAGGCGCTTATGTATGCACAAAGTTGGTTGAAACAAGAAAAGAAACGTAACCAGTGTTATATTTATATACTTATTTAATGAAATTGTATTTGGTCTAACTATCAATTTTATTTTTTATTCTAGCTTCTATTGGGATAATTGGGCCAAAGCAATATCTACATGTGAAAGACAAACGTTTGCATTCTTTTCAAGAGTCCGATTCTGAAGATGAGGTAAACAATTATAGCAAATTTAGTGGCAACTTATTATTAAGACTTTCTAATTTTTAACATATAATATAACTACCCTTTTTTTTTGGGAATTGTATTTTTTTTTCCTTAGAAAATGGAGAACATGAGCTAAGGAGTCACAAGTTCATGACTATATTTTGCTTGAAATTTATCGTATTATGCACTTTTTTTCATACAGACTTTGAATGCTTTTTATTTGGTTTCTCGTACAAACTTTGAATGCTTTTGATTTGGCAAAATACTACTATTTGCAAAAATTTATGTATTGATTTAAATTCAGTAATGTTTCTTTTCTTTTTTATTGTTTTTTGTATTAAAGTGCGGGTAATGGGCGCGGGTATGGGCATTTAGATGCCCATAGGGCATGGGGACGAGTAGTTTGCCCGCAAGGGTATGGGTTCGGGTACGGATATTTTTTACAAATGCGGGTACGGGGACGGCTATTATAGTACCCTGCCCATTGCCATCCCTAATGGGAAATGTTACTTTTTACCTCCATGTGACACTCAAACAAGTTGCTTTTATTTTGTTTGTTTTTTCAACGATTCAAAAATTTAATATTTAATAGTATTAACAAGTTTACTAGTACACCCCTGCTTTTATGAAATCATATATGCACCTCACCCATTTACACATAAATGATTTATCACATAATTTTTTTTTGTTGTTGATATCTAACTTTTTCTTTTAATTTGTCAAATTTTTTTTTTCATGGTAAAGGATTAATTTACGAGTTTTTTTATTGTTAAAATAATTTTTATTTTCTAAAATCCTATTTTAATATTATTTTATTTCAGTTTTTTTATACTTAATAGAAGTTAAACATAAAAAAAAAAGTAAATGCAACTCTTCTATATGTCACCAAAAATTAAACTTTTCTATAAAAAAAATAAAATTGAATGTGAATCTTTTAAAAAATACTGAACGTAACAATAATACAACACAAACTATATATCTTTTTTTCAAGGAAAAAATATTCACAGTATTTATTTATTAAAATTTTGAAATCTGAAGTTTAATTAAACATTACCTCTTTTTTCATAAACGTAATTAAATATTGCAGAGGGTAAAAATGGATTTTGATTAAAATAGTAAGGATAAAAGCGGAAGAAAAAACAATAAGTTATAAGCTATAAGCTCGTGAAATACGCTATAAGCTTCCGACAAGAAGACACTTACCAAATGGAGCTTTTTGGACATACAAACTTATAAGTTGTCCGCTATAAGCTAATTTACTGGCCTTACCAAAGAGACCTTTAACCAAATAATACTTAATTTTTTGATTTTTGGCGGAGTCAAAAATATGTAGGCGGGAGTTCCAATAGAATATTTTGGTTTGGGCTTTTGTTTTACTCATAGACCCATTGTCCATTATTGTGCGAATAACCCATAAAATAAAATATCATTAAACCTATCATGCGGGGTCAAATTTTTTGTGAAATCTTTAAAACAAAAAGTATTTTTATTAATATATCAATGATTCAAATTCACCTTTCCCATGGTAGAAAAGGATTAACCTTTCTCATAGTAAATACAAAGATCATTCATCGTATTTTTATGTCTTCTTGTCAATTGAGTTTTTTTTTTTCAGGACAGAAATCTTGCCTTTTCTATTTGTAAAAAGAGAAATGATATATGTACAACCACTCTGTGATAATTTTTTGACAACTTTCTCTCTCATACTCACATTATTATCTTATTCGCTCTCATCCTTTTTCTCTCTCCATTATTTTTTACCAATAAAAAGAGAGAAAAAGAAGTTGTCATAAAAGTTGTATGAAATGGTTGTTCAAACATCACCTTTCTAGGAAAAAATGTAAACTTTGAAAAGTATAAAAAATATTAAAAAATATTATCACGTCATGATTTTATTTATAAAAAAATATACACGTTTCAAACGAGCCGTGCGAGCTCTGCTACCGGTGAATAATCTGAACACTGACCAAACAAACTCCATATGATGAAGCAGAAGTTATTAACATTGAAGTCAACGGTGGTAGAAGGGTAGTCTCGTAATTAAATACGCTACTTGATTTGACCTCTCCATCATGCATTGCATTTGTAGTTTAGTTTGTACCCACCGCTTCTCCCTCTCATTCTCCATATATAAATACAACAACACGAGTAATAAAAACTTGTTCTATGCTTAATTAGTAATACACACTATGGTCATTTCCACTCTCGGCAAAACCACAACAACGGAGGAAAAAGGTGGCGCCGCCACCTTCTCCGCCGTGCCACCAGATATTATCCAAACTCATATCCTCACGTTCCTCGACGGTGCCTCACTCGCTTCCGCAGCCAGCACGTGCTCTCAACTTAACACCCTCTCATCACACGAGCATTTATGGACAAATATATGTCACTCCACGTGGCCTGCCACAAACACGCCACGCATTCGCAACGTCATCTCCACCTTCCCCAACACCTCTCGCTCTTTCTTCTCCGATTCTTTCTCCACCGTAACCGCTAAAACCTTCCAACACCACCGCCGCGTGAATATTAACACCACACCGGAATTTTTATCCGCGGTTGATTTATTCCACCGGCGACGGATGATTCTATCCAGAGTAGTGGAGACTGAGACGGTATCCGGTTGGTTCAGGTGCTCTCCGTTTCGGGTTGATATTCTCGACCCGAAGGATTCCGTTGAAACAGGTATGGAGTATCTGAAAACTGAGGAAGAGTGTAAAAATCTGGAAGAGGAATTGAGTTTGAGTTGGATAGTGATTGATCCGAATGGAAAGCGTGCGGTGAATGTTTCAAGTAGGAAACCGGTTTCAGTGAACCGTCACTGGCTAACCGGAGATATTCAGGTGAGATTTGCGACGGTGTTACACGGCGGAGATAAGGGATCAGCGACGGAAGCGACGGTGTGTAGTTTACTGGTGACGTTGGGAAGGGAAATGCAAGTGAGGGAAGCGTGTTTTCAGATAGAGGACATGGATGGGAATCAATTGAATGGGAGGGATAGTTTGGGAATTTTACAAAGAGCTTTGGGAGGTGAAAGGAAAAGAGTAAGGAGTGAAAAAGAAGGAAAAGAAAGATACGTGGAGTTTGTGAAACGGAAGGTGGAAAGGAAAGAAAGGAAGTTGAGAAGTGAAAGAAGGTTGGATATGCTTTGCGTCGGTCTCGCTGCTTTGTCCGTTGCGGCTTTTTCCACTCTCTTTCTCTCTTGATTTCTATATACTACTGTTGTGTTGTATTTTATAATTTTAGTTCCAAATACAAATAGAAGAGACAAGGAACAATTTTAAATTGAAAGAAAGGACAGTCTAAGTTAAAAATTGTAAGTAATGAACATGGTATTTGTATGACTTGTGTACACGAATATTTTATCCAATCTACTTGTACATTTATAACGGAGGGTTATAAATAAGAGTCTTGTTAACCAGTGCCCCAGATACTAAAAAAGGAACTAAAAGTAGGAAGATAAAAGTTTATATTGAAAATAACACTTTTTTAACTTTCAAAAAGTAGAATACACAGTTTCCAATACAATATTTTCTTTTATAATTTCTTATCCAGTGCTCCGGATACTGGTTAACATTTCCTTATAAATAAATATAAATAGAATCTATGCCGAAGATTTTATCCAATCAACTTGTAGATTTATAACTAATGGTTGGTTGCTTCCTTTAAAAAAAAAAACTAATGGTTGGTTACTCATTATCATAAATAAATGAATATAAATAGAATCTACACATGATAGACAACATTGGCTATATGCAAAAGAAGACAACACTGGCTATATCAATGGTTGGTTTCTGTCTTATAGTATTTCTTTCGCACCAAATCAATCTGAGTTGAGAGCTATGCTGAAGGGTGTGAAGCAAATCCAATTATGTGAAGGCAGACCCTTCTTCATAGTATAAAAACACACATATATATA